>MDSV01015064.1_pt1 | contig 54934 bp, 43 predicted proteins | sample 810851 | NCBI WGS metagenome assembly MDSV01 (sample SAMN05326640, study PRJNA326480) | marine metagenome | isolation source: seawater | place: Atlantic Ocean: North East | collected 2012
AGATTTCAGCTTGAACAGTTGGAAATGAATAAACAAAACCGTCCAAAACAATAGCAACAGATTTACCTATATTTTCCGCTGTTAATCTTTTCCATTGTTTTGCACCTTCTGCGTTCATAGACATAGATACTTCTGCAGTTGATGCAAATTGAGCAAACTGTTGGTTTGCATCTGTAACAACATCTCCTTGCATTATAGCCTCCCCTCCTCTAGCTGATTTAAGAGCCACAAGTTGTACAAATTTACCGTCTACATCGTATGGTTTAACAGTATACGCAAATTTTACATCTATTGGAAAAAAATTTAAAATCTTTTGATCAGATAAATATTTATTCAATTCCGCAGTATCCTTAATAGCACAAAATCCAACTACAGGCCCTTGATTCAATTGTCCAGTTTGCTGATCTACATTAGGATATAATAAGGCATATAATGGATTTTCAGACGCAAATTCCTCAAATGACAATGATGTTGTATCTTGATTAGATGAAGTATCCTTTTCAAGACCAGCTAACAAAAGGTTTTCTTCACTCAAAGAATCGGGTAAAACAACTTCATCAATTTTATCCGTTGTAGAAATATCAGATATCTCCTCATTAATATCTTCCTCAGAATTATTTTCCTCTGATTTCACATCTCTTAAATAAGTATTTACTTCTTCTAACTGCGAAAACAACTCCCCATATTCATATGTTTCCCAAAATTCTAGCTGAGCAGTAGACTGTAGTAATTTACGTGCTCTCTCTGGATTTTTAATTCCTGGCAATTCAACTAAAATTCTACCTGCAGTTTCAAGCCTTTGTATATTAGGCTGTGTAACTCCAAATCTATCAATTCTACTTCTGAGAATGTTAAATGATCTACTAATAGCCTCTTCGACTTCAAAAACTAGCACATCTATAACTTCATCATTAGAAGATGAGAATTGAATTTTCTCTCTTAAATCTGGTGTGGCAAAAATGGCAGAAAGGCCCTTGTTTGGAAATAGTGCTATTTTTTCATATTCAAGAGCAAATAAAGTAACAAAATCATCTTGACTATTTTCTTGTGCCAACAGAGTATTATTGATTGCTTTATTAAAAATACTGTCCTTGCTATTATTAGACAATGCCTTTAAAACATCAACTACCATAACTTCAAGAGTTACATTCATACCACCTTTTAGGTCAAGACCTAAATTTATTTCTCTTTGCTTACACTGGTTATAAGTATATGAAGTTATTAATATATTGTAAACTTCCTCACTACTAATAGAATCTAAATAAAATTTTACTTTATCTTGTTTTTGATCTTCAGGAAAGTTGTTCGCATATTCTATTGCATCTTCTTCTACTTTATCAGCAACCCAAGTAAAAGAAAGTTGATATAAACAAACTATTGCAAAGAGAATAGCAAAAATTTTTATAACATTTCTGTTTTGCATAATCTTATTTTTTTTTAAGCTTTTTTAAAAGGTCGGCAAATATATGATTTAACATCCAATAATACAATATGTTAAACTAAAACTTAAATATAAATTCTTTAACATCAATAAAAATATTTTGAAAAAAATATGTATATTTTTGTAAAAAACAATTTTTATTAAAAATGAAAAAGAATTTTTTATTTATTTCGTTAATACTAACTCTATCATTAAATGCACAAATGTCATTAAATAGAGACACTGTTAATATAAAAATTAAAGAAAATTCAGTTTATTTTAAAAGTCCGTTTGTTGGTGGTATAAATGCAGGTCAATTTTCAGAGATTGATTTAAATTTAGACGGAATAATGGATCTTATAGTATTTGATAAATCAGGAAATAAAATTATTCCATTCATTAACAATGGATTAGATTACATATTTGCGCCTATTTACAGAGAAAATTTTCCGAAAAATTTACATGACTGGCTACTGTTAGCAGATTATAATTGCGATGGCAAAAATGATATATTTACATATTCAAGTGGTGGACTAGCTGTATATGAAAACACATCAATAAATTCATTAACATTTAATATTGTTACACCGCTAATAATGACAGATATTGGATCTTTTGAAACAAATCTTTGGGTTTCACCTGATGACATACCTGCAATTATTGATGTTGATAATGATGGTGATTTAGACATTTTAACATATGGTCAACTAGGTGGTTTTATAGAACTTCATAAAAATTTATCTATTGAAAAAAATGGCAGTTGTGATTCCATTTCCTTTAAAAGATCAGAATTATGTTGGGGTTATTTCTATGAAGGATTAAGTGACTATATACTAAATTGTCAAAATTGTCAATGTCCACAGATATCTCACACTAACTTAAGTGACCAAATTAAACATCCTGGCTCAACAATTCTTGCATTAGACATTGATAATGATAATGATAATGATGTTGTAATTGGAGATATTAACTCTAACAAGTTAAACCTTCTAATAAACGGAGGTGACAACACAAACGCTTTCATGATTGATGTCGATACTAATTTTCCAAGTAATCATAATAATACTGTGCCTGTAGATTTAAATTTTTTTCCCTCGAGTTTTTATCTTGACATTGACAATGATGGAAAAAAAGATCTAATTGCATCAACAAATGCAAGAAATTATGCTAATTATTTTGAAAGTATATGGTTGTATAAAAATACTGGCTCTAATAATAATCCTGAATTTAATTTTATAGAAAATAATTTTTTACAAAAAAACATGATTGACTTAGGAAAAGGAGCAAACCCAATTTTTTATGACTACAATAATGATAACCTATTAGACTTAATTATTGGAAATCATTCCTATTTCAATTTAAACGGAAGTGCATATTCATCATTAGCACTTTTTGAAAATACTGGAAGTAACATAAATCCAGAATTTAACCTGATCGATAGAGACTGGCTTAATCTTTCAAATATTAACTTAAACATAATTGAGAATATTCCAGCACAAAATTTAACCCCCACATTTGGAGATGTTGATGGAGATGGTGACCATGATTTGATAGTAGGAGACAAAGAAGGTTTAATACATCTTTTTGAAAATATTTCTGGTAGTTATCAAATTGTGTCTCCTAACTATTTCAACATAGATGTTGGCTATATGGCTACACCTCAATTAGTTGATGTAAATAGAGACGGACTTATTGACTTAATTATTGGATCTCAAGATGGAACAATAAATTACTATCCAAATAATGGAACAGTATTTAATGCTACTTTTGACTCAGTAATCACTAATTTTGGAGGTGTTAATGTGGATTCAGCATTCATTAATGATGGATTTAGCAGTCCCAAATTAATAGATAGTAGTGGAGTTTACCAACTTTTTGTTGGATCATATTCTGGTAAAATATATCAATTCACAAATATTGACAATAATTTAAATGGTGTTTTTACTGAACAAAATAGTATAATGTCAACTATTTGGGATGGAAAAAAATGCTCATTTGATTTAAAAGATATCAATGGAGATAATCAACCTGAATTATTACTCGGAAATCTTTCTGGAGGAATCACCTATTTTTCTAGTAAAAATGTAATCATGCCTGAAAATTGGAAATGCATTTTAGGTTCTTGTATTGACCCAGCTGATGGAAGTGGGCAATATCAATCTCTTCTTTCTTGCCAAAATAACTGCACATATAACGAGACAAGAAATTATAAAAATGATAATATTGAAATTTTTCCAAATCCAACAAAAAATAAATTTACAATTTCTATTTTATTAGAAAAAGATGAACTAGCATGCAACATTTATGATAATTTAGGAAAGAAAATTTTAAGTCAGCAGAAAATTGATTGTAATATTACTTGTAAAAAAACATTTGATTTTTCATCAATGAAAAAAGGTATATATTTGATTGAAATTAAATCAAAACAAAACATATATTATAAAAAAATATCAATTCAATAATTTATCATCATTTTCGGTATGATCGTAAACATTATTTTAAATTTGTACATATGAATAATAACTGGAAAAAAATAATTCAGTCCGCATGGGACAAAAATGAAGACACAAAATCTAAAGAAGTGGTGAGTTGTGTTAACAAAACTATCAACTCTTTAGATTTAGGAGAATTGAGAGTTGCGGAACCTAAAGATAATAAATGGAAAGTTAATGAATGGATAAAAAAGGCTATTATTTTATATTTTACAATTCAAAAAATGGAAAAGAGTGAAGCTGGTCCTCTAGAGTTTCATGACAAGATAAAACTTAAAACCGGATATGAAAAATTAGGAGTAAGAGTTGTTCCTCATGCAATTGCTAGATTTGGATCCTTTCTAGCAAAAAATGTGATTATGATGCCATCATATGTAAATATTGGAGCTTATGTTAATGAGGGCACAATGATTGATACATGGGCAACAGTTGGAAGTTGTGCTCAAATTGGAAAAAACGTACACATCTCAGGTGGAGTTGGTATTGGAGGGGTATTAGAGCCAGTACAAAATTCTCCAGTTATTATTGAAGATAATGTATTTTTAGGATCCAGATCAATTATTGTAGAAGGAGTTCAAGTAGAAAAAGAAGCTGTTTTAGGAGCTAATGTGGTTTTAACAGCATCAACAAAAATTTTTGATGTAAGCACTAACAAAACTATTGAATATAATAAGACTATTCCTGAAAGATCTGTAGTGATACCTGGAACATACAATAAAAAATTTAAATCGGGTACTTTTGGTGTGCCATGTGCTTTAATTATTGGCAAAAGAAAAGAAAGTACTGATAAAAAAACATCTCTCAATAATGCTTTAAGAGATTACAATGTTTCAGTATAATGAATATAGGATTTGATTGTAAAAGAGCTTTTAGTAACAATACAGGATTAGGAAACTATTCCAGAGATACAATTAATTTACTTTCAAATCACTATCCTAACGAACAATATTTTTTATTTACTCCAAAATTTACTAAAAATAAGCGAATTGAGTTTATTAAAAAAAAGGAAAATCTTTTTATAAGAACACCAATTTCAAATACAAATAAAATTTTTAAATCACTATGGAGAAGCAAAAACATAGTTAATGATCTTTTAAAGGAAAATATTCAAATATATCATGGATTAAGCAATGAAATTCCTTTGTGTATTGAAAAAACAGAAATTAAAACTATTGTTACCATTCATGATTTAATTTTTATCCGTTATCCAAAACTATTTAATAAAATCGATAGATATATTTATTACTATAAATTTAAATCTTCATGCGAAAGAGCAAATAAAATTATTGCAGTAAGTGAACAGACAAAAAAAGATATTATTGAATACTTTTCAATTCCAGAAGAAAAAATTAAAGTTGTTTATCAAGGTTGCAATGAAATATTTCAAGTTAAAAAAAGCAATGTGAAAATAAATAAAACTATTAAAAAATACGCACTACCAAAAGATTTTATCTTATATGTTGGTAGTATTGAAAAAAGAAAAAATTTAAAAACATTATTAAAATGTATTAAAGATTTAGAAAAAGAAAAGTTAGTAGTTATAGGAAATGGTAATTCATATAAAAAAGAATGTAAAAGTTATGTTTTAGAGAATAAGTTTAAAAAAAGAGTTACTTTTTTAAATGATATTTCTTTAGAAGATATGAGTTGTATATATCAGTCTGCTAAATTGATGGTGTATCCCTCAATATTCGAAGGTTTTGGAATACCTATCTTAGAAGCATTATTTTCTAAAGTTCCAGTAATAACTTCTAAAGATGGTTGTTTCAAAGAAGCAGGTGGCAATACCTCTAAGTATATAAACCCTTTATCTATTGAAGAAATGAAAGAAGCAATTTTAGAAATAGGAAACTCAAAAAAAATTCAAAAAAAAATGAAAGAGCAAGGCTATATTCACGCACAAAAATTCTCAGATAAAAAAATTTCAGATAATTTAATGCAAGTATATACAAGCATGTTATGAAAAAAATTTCTGCTATTGTTACAACAAAAAATGAAGAGCATAATATAGTTAATGCTTTAAAATCAGTCAGCTTTGCTGATGAAATTATAGTTGTAGACTCATTTAGCACAGACAAAACGGTTGAATTAGCAAAACCAATAGCTACAAAAATTTTTCAACGAAAATACGACAGTCCTTCCAAGCAAAAAAACTGGGCAATGCAAAAGGTTAAATTTGAGTGGATTATTATTTTAGACGCAGATGAGATAGTTACTCTAAAATTACAAGAAGAAATAAAAAAAATATTAAAAAACCAATCAGGTTTTGATGGATTTTGGATCAAAAGAGAAAATTATTTTATGAATAAAAAGGTTAAATTTAGTGGATGGCAAGGAGACAAAGTAATTCGACTAATTAAAAAAGATAAGTGTAAATATAATAACAAAAAAGTACATGAAGAGATTATCGATAATGGAAATATAGGAGAATTAAAAAATAAGCTAATTCATAATACTTTTAATAATAAAAAAGATTATTTAAAGAAAATAGAAAGATATGCAAAATGGCAAGCAGAAGATTACCAAAAAAAAACTGGTAAAATCACTTTATTTCATACAGTTTTAAAACCAACATTTAGATTTATAAAACATTACTTTATACAAATGGGCATATTAGATGGATATGTTGGTTTTACTATCTCTTTATATCAATCAAAAGCTGTTTTTCTCAGATACAAATACTTAAAATTACTTCGTGGAAAAAGAAATTATTGATACAATCAAAATATTAAAGAAGGGTGGTTTAATTCTATACCCAACTGATACTATTTGGGGGATAGGATGTGATGCCACCAATGCTGATGCGATAAAAAAAATATATTTACTTAAAAAAAGAGAAAATAGTAAAGCATTGATATCTTTAGTTGCTAATAAAGAACAACTATACAATTATACTAAATATATTCCTATAGAAGCATTTAACGTAAATCCAACAACAATTATTTATGCCCAAATTTCTGGATTTCCAAAAAATTTATTAGCTGAAGATGGTAGCCTAGCTATAAGAATTGTTCAAGACGAATTCTGCAGAGAAGTTATAAATAGATTTGGGAAACCTATTGTTTCTACTTCAGCAAATATTAGTAATTTTAAAAGTCCAAAAAAGTTTTCAGAAATTTCTAAAAAAATAATTTACAATGTTGATTATGTAGTCAGTTTAAGAAAAGATGAAATCATGCAGAGACCTTCTACTATATTAAAATTAGATAATAACAGTACTCTAATAAAAATTAGATAATGAATTATTCTAAATATTTAACCCATCCTATTTTTAAACATGTTTCTGAAAGTGCAGAGCATTTAAACTATCCTGTTTTTGTTGTAGGAGGATGGGTTCGAGATTTATTATTAAAACGCAATAAACCAGCTGATGATATAGATTTTGTATGCGTTGGAAATGGAATTGATTTGGCTAAAGAAGTGAGTAAAAGATTTAAACAAAATACTTTATTGAAGGTTTATAAAAATTTTGGAACTGCTTTGATAACAAATAATAAACATAATTTTGAGTTTATTGGTGCAAGAAAAGAATCATATAGAAAAAAAAGTAGAAATCCAATTGTAGAAAATGGAACATTAGTTGATGATCAAAATAGAAGAGATTTTACAATAAATTCAATGTACATACAACTTAATAAAGAACATTATGGGAAGATAATTGATCCATTTAATGGACAAGTTGATCTAAAAAGAAAAATAATTAGAACACCACTAAATCCGAACAAAACATTTGGTGATGATCCTTTACGTATGTTAAGAGCAATCAGATTTGCTTCTCAACTAAATTTTAATATTGAATTAGATTCATATGAATCAATCAAATTAAATAACAAAAGACTATCTATTATTTCTCAAGAAAGAATAACAGATGAGTTAAATAAAATAATTAAATGTGATAAACCCTCTAGAGGATTTAAAATGTTATTTGAAACAAAATTATTACATGAATTTTTTCCAGAAATGGCAAATTTACATGGCGTGGAAATTATTAAAGAACATAAGCATAAAGACAACTTCTTACACACATTAAAGGTTTTAGACAATCTAAGTTTAAAAACAAATAATCTTTGGTTGAGATGGGCAGCGATATTACATGATATTGCAAAGCCAATAACAAAAAAATTTGACGAAAATCAAGGATGGACATTTCATGCTCATGAATTTATAGGTTCAAAAATGGTTCCAAAAATATTTAAACGATTAAAACTTCCATTAAATGACAAAATGAAATATGTTCAAAAATTAGTTTTACTACACTTACGACCTATTGTATTGGCTAAAGATATTGTTACTGATTCAGCAATACGTAGGCTCTTATTTGATGCCAAAGAAGATGTTGAAGATCTAATGCTACTTTGTGAAGCAGATATAACCTCAAAAAATCAAAATAAAGTTATAAAATACTTAAATAATTTTAAAATTGTAAGAGAAAAATTAAAACTTGTCGAAGAAAAAGATAATATTAGAAACTTTCAACCTCCCGTAAATGGAAAGGAAATAATGCAAATGTTTAATCTTAAAGCTGGTCGAAATGTTGGAATACTAAAAAATACAATTAAAGAAGCTATTCTTAATGGAGATATAAAAAATAATAAAAAAGAGGCTATAAAATATTTAATTAAAAAAGCAGAAGAAATTAATCTCAATGCTGTATAAATGAAAAAAAAAATTATCGTAATAGTTGGACCAACAGCAATTGGTAAAACTGAATATAGCATTAGAATAGCAAAGAAGCATAGAACTGAAATAATTTCATGTGACTCAAGACAATTTTACAAAGAACTTAAAATCGGTACAGCACCACCTAATGACAAACAGCTTAAAGAAGTAAAGCATCATTTTATTCATAATTTATCAATTCATGATAATTATAGCGCTGGAGCATTTGAAAAAGATGCAATAAAAAAAATTCAAGAAATTCATAAAAAGAAAGATAATATTATTTTAGTAGGAGGATCTGGACTTTATGTTGATGCTGTATGTAATGGGTTTAATATAATTCCAACTGTATCAAAAGAAATAAGACAGGATATTAACCATCTGTATAAAAATAAAGGAATAGAATGGCTAAAAGAGAAAGTTAAAAATATTGACCCTAATTCTTTGACAAAAGATACATACAATAATCCTCAGAGATTATTAAGAATACTAGAGGTTTATTTTCAAACAAAAAAACCCTTAAGTTTCTTTCATAACAACAAGAAAAAAGAAAGAGAATTTATAATTCAAAAAATTGGTTTAAAAATTGAAAGAGAAAAATTATATGATAAGATTAATCAACGAGTTGACAAAATGATAAAAAATGGACTTGTAAAAGAAGTTGCTAATCTTAAACAATATAAAAATGTAAATGCATTACAAACTGTGGGGTATAAGGAAATCTTTGAATTTTTAGAAAATAAAATAAGTCTAGAAAATGCTATAGAAAAAATTAAAAGAAATACTAGAAGATTTGCAAAAAGACAAATCACATGGTTTAAAAAAGATCATTCAATTTCTTGGTATAATTATGATGAAATAGTAAAAATTAACGAACTATAACTACTGTTCCTTTGATTGAGTCATAACCATTACCTATTTCTATACAATAGAAATAAGTTCCATCTGGAACATCATCACCTTTCATTGTTTTACCATTCCACGGATTTTTATACCCTACAGACTCAAACAATAATTTTCCAAATCTTCCATAAATTTTTACCTCACTATTAGGATATAAAAACGTGTCTTCAAGATTCCAACTATCATTAATACCGTCATTATTTGGAGAAAAAATGTTAGGAATACATTCTGAACTCATACTAGCAATAACAAAATTAGTGTCAGTTTCACATGAATTATTATCAATAACTGTGACTGAATGTGTTCCTGGATTATACGCTATACTAAGTGGATTTTCTTCAGACCCATTTGACCATTTATAACTATAAGGAGAAGTTCCTCCAGTTGCATCTGCTTCTAAATCTATATTTAGATTCTCTATATCACACTCAATAATTACGTCAGAAGGGTCAAGTGTTATAAATATTGGTTCAATAGTTATTTCTTCTTTTAAAATACATCCATGAATATCAGTTACCTCAACCCAATGAGATCCTGGACATATAAATGCTTTTGACGAATCTTCTCCGGTATTCCACAAGTACGAATATGGTGATGCACCCCACAATAAACTATCATTAAATACCGATGTAGTAGCAGCATCAATTATACCATTTGGTAAATAATAATCTGCATATAAAGTATCAATTAAAACACAGGAGGTTAAGTCATCATATGTATAAATTAAATATGTTTGTTGACATAAAATACCAGAACTATCATATAAACTTACTATATTTCCTGTAAGATCAGTCCATTGATGGCTAAAGGGACCTAAAGTACTTGAAGAATCAATTTCAACAAATCCTTTATGTGTTACATTATCGTAGTAAATAGAAGTTTCTAAATAATAAGTTGGCATATTAAATTCTATGGAATCAGTATTACCACAAGAGTCAGAAACTAAAACCCAATAATTTATTCCAAACAAGGAATCTATAAAACTTGTTGTGTCTCCTGTACTCCACAAAATATTAAATGGTTCAACACCACCATTAATAATTAACATAACACTACTACCAGCAGAATCACATGGCAAGTAATTTATTTCTAATGATATTTTTAGAGAATCTGGACTAACTATCTCCAATGTATCCTCATAAGTACATCCATTTTGATCAGTTACTTGACAAGTATAAATTCCACCATATAAAAGACGTTGGAAATTATTATTTCCGTCATTCCATTCTATATTATATGGACCAACACCGCCATTAATTATCATATCTACAGATGTTAATTCATTTGAACAAAATAATGTGTCATTATAATTTGTAAAATCTAATGAAAGACTTTCTTCATCCTCTAAAATCAAATACAGTGTATCAATACAAGAAATTGAATCAGAAACAAAAATTGGATACTCACCTGCATCTAAAGAAAATATTGAATCTGTATTTAAAAATGTATTAATCCATGTATATGAGATTGGGCCAGTTCCTCCGGTTACATTAATAGTAATACTACCATCTGATAGACCACTACAAGAAGGTGGATAAAAAATTGGATTAGCTTGAAACTGATCAGGTTGATTTATTATAAAAATCTTCTCATGAACACATCCAATTGCATCAACAATTAAAACTGAATAAGAACCAGCTAATAAATTAATAGTATCTATTCCTCCCCACTGAACATCATATGGTAAGTTTCCTCCAGAAATTGAATTAATATTTATAACTCCAGAAGAATCACCATAACATTCAACATGCTGAATAGTTGCATCAACATGTATTTCATACTGAGCAGCACATCTTACTAAAACAGTATCCAAACAAAAATAAGTAGAATCATATATATATATTGGATAAAATCCTGATGGAACATAAATAGAATCAGAATTAGCTCCTAAAAAACCATATGAAATATTTCCTCCACCAATAATACTATCTATTAGTAAATAACCACTATCAGATTCGCAAATTAATGGAAATGATGTTGACGCATATGTAATATATGGGTCTGGTTCGATTAATAAAAAAGTATCTATAGTCAAACATTTATTTTTATCAATAACATGTAAAAAATAATTTGTAGCTAATAAACTGTCAAACATAATTGAATCTACAATCCAGTCTTCTATGCCTAAAGAATTTGATAAATGATTAAAATTATTTGAATGCCCAGTAGAATCAGAGTAAGAAATAGTGTCTTGATTTGAAATTAAATAGTAATAATATTTATTATTTGAATTATATTTTTTACCTCCTGAAACTTCAAAATTTAATGTACCTGTATAAGTACCTCTACAGAAAATTTCATTAGAATAACTTGTATCAATATTTAATCTTGTTGGGGAAGAAATTGTCGCAGAAATTGAATCTTTACATCCAATAATATCTGTAATGATCACCTTATATTCTGAAGATAGTAAGTTAGAAAATAAAGTGTCATTGTTTCCAGATGCAAAAATAGAATCATTAATATACCATTGATAAAAATAAGGAGGTGATCCAGAATGTGCAATCCTTTTCAACATGCCATTTGAGTCTCCATAACATTTTATATTATTATGTGAAGATATAATCCCTAAAGGACAAGAAACCCAAAAAAACATCGAATCAGTAGCAAAAAAATTATCATCAAAGACAACTACTTTGTAGCCCCTACACTTTTGAGTGTATAATGTATCAAAGTTAGTTGAAAAATTAACAAATGAATCTAAATTAGAAATTGGTATTGATCCTAAAACTGTATCTTGATAATACCAAATTAAATTACAAGAATCTATATTATTAACCACCAAACTAATTTGTCCATCTTGATAACAATTAAATCCTAAAACTGTATCAGATAAAATAGTTTGTGAACTTAAACTATTAAAATATAAAAAAAATAATATAACTAATCTAGCTCGCATACAATATCCTTTAACACAAAGATACCAAAAATATTACTTTCTTAGATCTTGAAAATTAATACATAATCCAGAGTATGCTAAAATAGAACGTGGAAACTTTTCTTTTACTTCTAAAAGTAGATCATCTAAATTATTGTAACGTTTTGAAAAATGTCCTATCATTAACATTCCAACTTTAGATTTTTTTGCAATTTTAGATGCATCCAAAGTTGTTGAATGTCCAGTAACTTGTGCTCTTTCTTGCATATCTTTTTTAAAAGTAGTTTCATAATAGAGTAAATCAATATTGTTTAATTTTTCTATAATTGATTCATTAAATCTAGTATCAGTACAAAATGCATAACTATATGGTAAATTGTTGGCAATCGTTAAAAAATTATTTTTAAAAACTTTTCCTGAACAATCTATCCAGTCTGCACCATTTTTAATACTATCTATTTTATTAAATGGAATATTTAATTTTTCAATTATTCCTTTTTTAAACTTTCTTTTACTTTTTTTCTCCTTAAAAATAAATCCTGAGCACATTATTCTATGATCAAGTATAATATTTCTTACTACAATATTATCATCTTCAAATAAAACTGTTTCCTCTTTTGAAATTGGATGAAAAAACAAAGGGAAATTAAGTTCTATTTCAGATACTTCAAGTTGTAAATTAATAATATCTTTCAAAGGCTCGTGAGCATAAACATGTAATTCTTTATTTCTTCCTAACAAATGCATACTACTAATTAATCCAATTAAACCAAAATAATGATCTCCATGTAAATGACTAATAAATATATGACTTATTCTTTGTAAATTAAAGTTATACTTCTTTAATTGAATTTGTGTTGATTCTCCACAATCAATTAAGAAAAATCTCTCATTGATATTTAAGAGCTGGGAAGTTTGGTTATTTTTTAAATCAGGTACAGCTGATCCACAACCTAATACATTTAACTTAAAAGACATTAATGTACAACAAGCAATCTTCTGTTTATGATACTATTTCCATCATTTAAAAAATATGTATACATTCCTTCAGGAAACTCTGAAGTATTAACAAAAATTTGATTACTTCCAGCAAGTGAATTAACTTTTCGTTGATAGATAAGTTTTCCTAACATATTATATATCTCAAATAAAATATTAGCTGATTTATTAGTTGAAAAAGAAATATTAAAATTATTATCTACTGGGTTAGGAAATGCTTCTTCTATCACAAAAGAAGAAACTTCAGAATTATAAATACCTGAAATACCTCCTGGCAAAATTTCTAGCTCATATCCTCCTTCAACAAAAGTTACAGTTGTTCCCCCTATTATAGGCACATTTGCATATGCAATACATTCAAAAGTAATAGGGTAGTTCCCAACTGGATCAGTAACTGGTCCAGAAACAGAAAATAATCTAGCACATTTAGTAGTTCCACCAGGAAATTCACAAGATGGTGGGTCACACTCATAATCAAAACCTGAAGGGAGTCCTGAAACACTAGTTAGTTTAATATAATCAACGGTAGCTGGTATTAACATAAAAACAGTATCTAAAGGGGTAACAACGGTAATATCTTCACTGTATACTAAACCTACTGTTGCCTTAGGTAAATTATCAACCGTATCTGGGTATATTCCTTGAGAAGTATAACTAGTATTTGGGACACATTGACCATAAGAAAATACTGTTATAAAAATAGAGATAGAAATTAGTATAAATTTTTTCATGTTTTTTAATTTTTTAAATTATAAATTTAATTGACGTTCCATTTCTTCCATTTCAATATAATCATATGCTTCCTGTAGCGAAGGAACAATAGTCAAATTATCATCAAATGAAAATTGACTAACAATAACAAATGAGCCCTTCATTTTAGATATCTTAGAATCAAAAGTAATAAATTTATCTTTAACTCTGTTAATGACATCTATTTTCTCATTTGATAAATCCGCAATAAAATAATTAACATTTGAGCCAATCTTAATATTTTTAAAATCATTATCCTTAGATAAAGTGAAAACTAATATTTTATCTTTAATATTCATTATACTCTTTTTATTTTATTAGCTAGTAAATATAGTACTGCCATTCTTATTGCAACACCATTCTCTACTTGATCTAAAATAATTGAATGATCAGAATCAGCTATATCAGAACTTAACTCAACACCTCTATTAATTGGACCTGGGTGCATAATTGTAATTTTCTTACCTAATTTATCTAATTTTTCTCTATTAATCCCATATAGCATACTATACTCCCTTAATGAAGGGAAACTTCTTACATTTTGTCTCTCTATTTGTATTCTTAAAACATTTGCTACATCGCACCATTGTAAAGCATCTTCTAATTTATTAATTCTTTCTACATTTAATACTTTTAAATTAATTGGCATTAATGATGAAGGGCCACACACTTTCACTTTTGCCCCTAGTTTCTGCAAGCAATAAATATTAGATAAAGCAACTCTCGAATGAATTATATCTCCGATAATAACTATTTTCTTTCCTTTAACATCTCCATATTTTTCTTTAATGGAAAATGAATCAAGCAATGCTTGAGTAGGATGTTCATGAGAACCATCACCAGCATTTACTATTCTTGCATCAATATTCCTGGATAAAAAAACTGAGGCTCCAGGACTTGGATGTCTAATAACTACAATATCTACCTTCATTGCTAAAATATTATTAACTGTGTCTAATAAAGTTTCTCCTTTATTAACTGATGAGAATGATGATGAAAAATTTACTACGTCAGCTGACAATCTTTTTTCTGCCAATTCAAAGGAAATTTTTGTTCTAGTTGAATTCTCAAAAAATAAATTAGCAATAGTAATATCTCTTAAAGATGGAACCTTTTTTATAGGTTGATTAATAATATTCTTAAAGTTTTTTGCTGTATTAAAAATTACATCTATATCTTCACGTGAAAGATATTTAATTCCTAATAAATGTTTTGAATGTAAATCATTCATTTTTATCCGATTTAACTATTAATATTCTATCATGCTTGTGTACCTCCTTCCATTCAACAATTACTCTTTCAGAATCTAAAGAGTCTATAGTTTTACCAATATAATTTGGTTGAATAGGTAAATGTCTACTAAACCTTCTATTTATAAGAGCTAATAATTCTACAGATTTTGGTCGTCCAAAAGACATTAATGCATCAATTGCAGACCTAATAGATCTTCCAGTATACAAAACATCATCAACTAAAATAACTTTTTTAGATTCTATGGAAAGGTTCATATCCATTACTTGAGGAATGATTGGTGTTTTTCTTCTTCCTAAATCATCTCTGTAAAAAGAAATATCAATATTACCATTTTGAATATTAGAAATATTAGAAAACGAATTAATTTTTTGAATGATCCTATTGCTTAACAATGTTCCTCTAGGTTGAACACCAACTATTACAGTATTATTAAAATTATCGTGATTTTCAATTAACTCTTTACAAAGTCTATCAATAATTATTGATATTTTTTTTTCATTAAGCAATTCCTTTTTCACAATTCAAATATAAAAAAAAAGCCCCAAAAAGGGGCTTAAAAGTTTTTTCTACTCTTTAGATTTTAAATTTTCTTTCAAATTTGACAAATCCTCCAAATCTCCTAAGGTAGATTTCTTTTTGTCTTTCTCTATTTTATCTAAAACTTTTTTTCGTTCCTTTTTGTCTTTATTTTTTTTAATCAAAATTTCTTTTTCATAGGTATCTTTGTGTGAAACTAAAATCTTCTTATTTTCCTTAGAAAATTCTAAGATTTTAAACATCAAAGTATCTCCAACTAATAAGTTAGAACCATCTTCTTTTCTATTATGTCTCTTTGGTGAAAATGCTTCTATATTCTCTTTAAAAATAATTAAAGCTCCTTTGTCATATAGTTCTGTTACTTTTCCTTCATAGTCTTGACCTTCAATAAATTCTCTCTCATATTCGTCCCATGGATTTTCTTGTAATTGCTTATGCCCTAAACTGATTTTTCTATTTTCCTTATCAATATCAAGGACTCTAACATTTAGCTCTTGATTTACCTTTATAAATTCTGCAGGATGTTTAATTTTCTTTGTCCATGAAAGATCAGATATGTGTATCAAACCATCAACACCTTCAGTTAATTCAACAAAAATACCAAAATTTGTAAAGTTTCTAACTTTTACTTTGTGTTCAGAACCTACTGGAAAATTATTCTGAATATCTGCCCATGGATCAGGAGTCAGTTGTTTAACTCCTAAAGACATTTTTCTTGATTCTCTATCTAAAGTTAAAATATGAGCCTTTAGTATATCCCCCTTCTTGTAAAAATCATTTGCAGATCTTAAATGAGTAGACCATGACATTTCAGAAACATGAAGTAAAGCTTCAACTCCAGCTTGTAGTTCAACAAAAACTCCGTAATCTGCAACAACAACAACCTTTCCTTCAACCTCATCTCCAATCTTTAAACTCTCATCTAATTTTTCCCAAGGATGTGAACCTAATTGTTTTAAGCCTAGCTGAATTCTACTTTTGCCTTCATCAAAATCTAATATTACAACTTTAATTGTTTCATCTAAAGAGACAATTTCTTCTGGATGTGATATCCTACCCCAGGATAAGTCTGTAATATGTATTAATCCATCTATTCCACCTAAGTCTACAAAAACACCATAAGAAGTTATATTTTTGACAGTACCTTCTAATACTTGGCCTTTTTCTAATTTAGACATTATTTCCTTTGTCTGAACTGCTAAATCAGCTTCAATAAGAGCTTTATGAGAAACAACTACGTTTCTAAATGATTCATTAACCTTAACAACTTTAAATTCCATTTTTTTACCAACATACTCATCATAATCTCTTATAGGCTTGACATCGATTTGTGATCCTGGCAAGAAACATTCTATACCAAAAACATCAACAATCATCCCACCTTTAGTTCTACTTTTAATTTGACCAGCAACTACTTCATTCTTTTCTAATGCTACATTTACTTTTTCCCATGCTCTCAATACTCTTGCTCTTCTATGAGATAATACTAACTGACCATTTTTATCTTCTTGTTTTTCAATTAGAACCTCAACAACGTCTCCAACTTTCAAATCAGGATTATATTTAAATTCATTAAATGATATTACACCATCCGATTTAAAATTAATATCAACAACAACTTCTCTATCTGTTATTAAAACAACCACACCATCAATAACTTGCTTTGCAACAACTTCAGGTAAAGTGGAGATATATTCTTTTTCTAAGTTTACTCTTTGATCATTAGTATATGTATCTTTATCAGAAATTTTATCCCAGTCAAAAGTTTCTGAATTACTTAAATCACTTTTATTTAAATTTTGCTTAGCAATTTTAACATCTTTGGTTTCATCAGTGACTAAATCTTCAGTTTCTAAATTTAAATCTTTTGAAACTTTTTCACTTTTAGCTAAACTTTTTTTTATTCTTGGTTTTTTTTCAGGCTTTGACGTAGCCTTCTTTTTATCAGACATTTCTCTAAATTTGTATCCTAAGTAATCATTAACAGAGTCAAATTTAATGTTACAAAAGGAGATGTTAAAAAAAATCCTTTCGACTCAAAAAAGGTTTGCAAACTTATAATTATTATTTAAATTATACTAATTAGGTCAAATTTAATTTCATAATAGAATCATGAACATTCTCCATCAACCATCTTGGAGTTGAGGTGGCACCACATATCCCTACAGATTTTGCATTGGAAAACCATTTATTATCTAGTTCTCCCACATCTGAAATAAAATATGAATTTTCATTTTCATCTTTACAAGATTGAAACAGCATCTTTCCATTTGAACTTTTTTTACCACTAACAAAAATAATTATATCATTTTCTTTACTAAATTGTTTTAGCTGAGGTTCTCTACCAGAGACCTGTCTACATAATGTGTCATGAACAATATATTGAAGATCTTTATTTTTAGTTCCTTGCATTCTTTTCTTAATTTCTTGAGTTATATCTTCATACGCTTGAGGACTTTTTGTTGTTTGAGAATATATATAAATTGACTTATTAAAATCAACTTTTTTTAAGTCCGCTTCATTCTTTATCACTATAGCTTCACCTTTTGTTTGTCCTAACAAGCCAATAACTTCAGCATGACCTTCTTTTCCAAAAAGAAGTATTTGACCATCTATACTTTTAATTTTTTCATAACCTTCTTTTATCTGATGCTGTAATTTTAAAACAACGGGGCAAGATGCATCTAAAAGTTTAATATTATTTTTTAATGCAATATTATATGTCTCAGGGGGCTCTCCATGTGCTCGTATTAAAACAGTACAATCTTTAAGTTTTTTTAAATCTTTATGTTTAATAATTTTTAAACCTAAAGAATTTAATCTATCAACTTCTTTATCGTTGTGAACAATATCACCCAAGCAATACAAAACACCTTTTTTTTTAAGGATTTCTTCAGCCATTTGAATGGCATAAACAACACCAAAACAAAATCCAGAATAATTATCAATAGTTATTCGCATATTTTAATTTTTTATCGATTTTACTAAAAATAATTTCATCTTGTTCATTTAAAGAAAGATTCGTGTTGTCAATTACAATTGCATTTTTAGTAATAATTAATGGATTTATTGATCGACTGATATCATGCTTGTCTCTCAAATTTAAATTTTTCAAAACATTTTTATATGAAACATTTAATCCATTTGACGACAACTCTTCATATCTTCTTTGCGCTCTAATTTCTGCTTTAGCAGTTAAAAAAAATTTTAAATCCGCATTGGGCATAACTTTTGAGCCTATATCTCTACCATCCATTACCACATTATTATTTTTTGTAAACTCTTGTTGCAAGGCAATTAATTTTTTTCTGATAATTTGAACAGCCGAAATAATACTAACATTTTTAGTAACCTCTACGCTTCTTATTTTATCTTCAACATTAATATTATTTAAAATTGTTTTTGAAACACCATATTTATTATTAAAAGAAAAATTTATTTTTATATCCTTGATATAATTAGTGAGTTTTGTATGATCTATATTTTGATTATTAATTATTTTATTATCTAAACAATATAAAGTGAAAGCCCTGTACATCGCTCCACTATCAATATAATTCATATTATATTTTACAGCTATTGATTTGGCTATGGTGCTTTTTCCACATGAAGAATGACCATCAATCGCTATATTAATTTTAGAACTCATTATAATCCAAAGGTACTTAGATTTGTAGAAATACTAAAATAATTTGGATAAGATGATATATGAAAAGAGGAACGACTATAATCAAAACGGAATTTGGATACTTTAAATCCTAATCCCCATGAAAAACCAGTAGTAGCTGGATAACTAGATAAAGATAAATCAAATCTTCTTTGAAAATTAAAGCCTCCTCTGATAAAAAAACTTTTATTAAAAGGATTTAGTTCCCCTCCAATAACAATATGTCTTAAAAATGTTTTAGCAAAAGTTTCTTGTTTAACTTCTAAATTGCCTGTTTCAAAATTTGTTTGCGTCTTTAACTTAAACGGTGATTTTATATCAAAACGACTTAAATTTGTATATGTAATATGGTATCTAAATGGCAAATGTGCTAATTTTTTACTTAGAGCAAATTGTATTTCAAAGGGTAATGATTCATTAACATTGTAAGTAGTTAATTGCCTTGCTAAATTTTTAACAAGTAAACTTGAAATAAAGTTCTTTTTAAGATTTAAATAAGTTACTCCAATATTTGAAGAAATTGCTAATGATGAATAAATGTAATAATTTGAATTTAATAAGTTTAATGATACCCCTAGCATCAATTTTTCATATAATAATTTACCAAAACCTAAAGTTATAATTTGATCAGATGCAGAAAACATTCCTAATGAATCACCAATACTATTATTTAAAACTAAATCTCCATAGTTAAAGGATTTTACACTTATAATTGCTGTACCAAAATTATTAATATCTCTTGCATAAGCAAAAGAAAAACAATTAATATCAGAAACATAATCTGTATAATTAAACATTATTTCATTATTCATTTTGGAATTTAGTACTGAGGGATTGGCAACACCTATTGACAAATCATTATCATAGACTGCAAAAAATGCTCCTCCCATAGCGGTAACTCTAGGAGAAATTTCTAAGTTAACAAAACTATAAGAATTTAAACCTCCTATTTGTGAAAAGGAAAAAAATGGCAGAAAAATGCAAAATAAAATAAAAATTCGCTTCATTAAATTCTTTCAAATTCTTATAAATATACAAATATTTTAATTAATAAAAAGTGGATTATCTACTTGTTCAACAAGCAAAGCTAAATCAATCACTTGTTCAATTATATCTACATAATATATTCGAATTCCTTTAATATATTTTTGATCTATTTCATCAATATCTTTTTTATTTTGAACAGAAAGAATCACTTCCTCTATTCCAGAACGTTTTGCTGCTAAAATCTTTTCTTTAATACCACCTACAGCTAAAACTTTTCCTCGTAAAGTTAGTTCACCTGTCATGGCTATCTTTTCTTTAACTTTTCTTTGAGTATATAAAGAAACTAGAGAAGTATACATTGTAATTCCAGCAGATGGCCCATCTTTTGGTGTAGCTCCCTCAGGTACATGAACATGAACATTCCATTTTTCAAAAATATTTGATGATATATTATAATTGTGTGCATGTGCCTTAAAATATTCCATAGCAATCGTTATTGATTCTTTCATTACTTTACCTAAATTTCCAGTAACTGATAATTTACCTTTTCCATTACTCAAACTACTTTCTATAAATAATATATCTCCTCCAAATTGAGTCCATGCTAATCCTGTAACAACACCAGCAACTTGGTTGTCAATAAAACGATCACGATCATATTTTGCGGAACCTAATATTTTTTCTAATGAAGTCACATCAGGTTTTTTTTCATAATGATCATTCATGGCAAGTGACTTTGCAACATTTCTAATCATTTTACTTATCATCTTCTCTAACAATCTAACACCAGACTCTCTAGTATAACTATCAATTAATTTTTCTAAAACACTATCTTTTAAGATCAAATCAGCATTTGATAAGCCGTGTGCTTTTAATTGCTTTGGAAGAAGATGTTTTTTTGCAATTTGTATCTTTTCCTCTAAAGTGTAACCATTAATTTCAATAATTTCCATTCTGTCTCTTAAAGCTGGTTGAATACTTGACAATGAGTTCGCAGTAGCTATAAACATTACTTTAGACAAATCATAATCTAATTCTAAGTAATTATCATGAAAAGCTTCATTTTGTTCAGGATCTAAAACTTCTAACAATGCTGAGGAAGGATCACCATGATTATCTCTAGATACCTTATCAATTTCATCAAGTACAAAAACAGGATTAGAGGATTTAGATTTTTTAATAGATTTTATTATTCTTCCAGGCATTGCACCAATATATGTTTTTCTATGTCCTCTAATTTCTGCTTCATCTCTTAGTCCACCTAGAGATACTCTTTCATATTTTCTACCAAGTGCTTCAGCGATTGATTTACCTAAAGATGTTTTACCAACACCAGGAGGACCAAATAAACAAAGAATAGGCGATTTCATATCTCCTCTTAATTTTAAAACAGCTAAATGTTCAATAATTCTTTCCTTCACTTTTTCTAAACCAAAATGTTCTTTATCTAAAATTTTTCTAGCACTTTTTAAATCGAATATGTCATTAGTATATTCGCTCCATGGTAAATCCAATAATAGTTCTATATAACTTCTCTGGACTGCATAGTCAGACATTGAAGGGTTCATTCTTTGTAATTTCTTTAATTCTTTATCAAAAGCCTCACTTATATCTTTACTCCATTTTTTTTGTAATGATTGTTTTCTTAACTCCTCAATCTCTTTGAATGATCCACTACCACCCAATTCCTCTTGAATAGCTTTCATTTGCTGATTTAAATAATATTCCTTTTGTTGTTTATCTAAATCTGTCTGTACTTTTGACTGAATCTTATTTTTCATTTCTAGAAGTTGAAGCTCTTTCGTCAACATTTCCAAGACAGAGATGGCTCGTTTTTTTAAGTCAACTTCTTCTAATAAATTTTGTTTTTCACCAATTTTGACATTCATATTAGATGATATAAAATTTATTGCAAAAGATGTATTTTTTATGTTTTTTATTGCAATTGTAGCTTCAGATGGGATATTTGGAGATTCTTCTATAATTTTTAATGCTAAATCTTTAACTGATGAAACTAATGCATTAAATTCTTTATCTTCTTTTTTAGGTTTTACCTCAATCAAATCAGAAACTTTTGCTTTAAAATAAGGCTCTTGACTGACAACTTCTTCTAATTTAAATCTCTTTCTTCCTTGAATCACTGCAGTTATGTTACCATCAGGCATCTTTAATGTCTTTAAAATATGTGCAACTGTTCCAATTGAATTTAAGTCTTTGATATTAGGTAACTCTGTGTCAAAATCTTTTTGTGCAAGAACTCCAATAGTTTTGTTCCCACTATCAGCATCTTTAATCAATTTAATTGATCTATCTCTTCCTATAGTAATTGGGATAATTACACCTGGAAACAAAACAGTATTCCTTAAAGGCAAGATAGGTAATACTTCAGGAGTACTCTCCTTTATTATTTTCGCTTCATCTTCATCACTCATCAAAGGGAGAAACTCAGTCTCTTTCTCAATAATATCAGAAAAAAGAAGATTACCTAATTTATTTGTTTTTTTCATAAAATAACTTCAAAAAAATTAAAAAGGTCTATTTTTTTTAAATGCATTAAACAGTTTATCTTTTATATCACGTTCAATTTTTTGTTCAGCTTCTGAAAAACCCATTAATTTGCCACATAATAAACCTATTAAAGTTGCTTCTCTAACATTATTTCCTTGTTGTAATATTTTTAATAATCTATCATAAATAGTCTCTGAATCATTATATACTTTTTTTGCACTTTCGTAAAGCCTAGCTAGTTCATCTTTATCACATTCAAGTAGATTACATAATTTTTCTATTTCAAATTGAGAAAGATTATCTAAAATTTTATTAATTACCATATTTTTATTTTTAATGTATCGTCTTTAAAATGTACAAATTATGTGCCAAAAACAAATTAATGTCTTTTTGTCAGCATTATAGCTCGTTTCGATAAACTTTTGTCATATTATAAATATTAAATAAAATTTGTTTTTCAATATCATTAAAAGTTATGTCCCTTCTTTTAAGAACTTTTTCTGCAGTAGAAAAAAAACTATTCAATTTATATATTGAAAATCCTAATGCACCTCCCCAACTAAAAGAAGGAATAAAATTTCTTGGAAATCCAGACCCATAAATATTTGCACCTACTCCAACAACTGTTCCTGTATTAAACATTGTATTTATACTGGATTTTGAATGATCTCCCATAATCAGGCCACAAAATTGCAATTCTGTACTCTTAAATTTGTTTGTTTGATAATTCCAAATCTTAACTTTTTCATAATTATTTTTTAAATTAGATACATTTGTTCCAGCGCCTAAATTGCACCATTCACCAATTATAGAATTTCCTAAATAGCCTTCATGAGCTTTTGATGAAAATCCAAATAAAATTGAGTTATTTATTTCTCCAGCAACCTTAGAAAAAGGACCAACTGTTGTCCCCCCATATATTCTAGATCCTAATTTTACTTGTGAATTATTTAACATTGCAAACGGACCTTTAATTATAGAACCCTCCATAACCTCTGTGTCCTTTCCAATATAAATTGGCCCATCTTGAGCATTCAAAATACTACATGAAATTTTTGCGCCTTTTTCAATAAAAATTTCATTACCTAAAAGCCTGTTTGACTCATCTATATCATTACTTTGTTTTCCATCTGTTAAAAATTTAAAATCTATATTAATTTCTTCTGAGTTAAATTTAAAAATATCAGTTAGATTCTCTATTGTTTTAATTTTTACATTTGAATCTATTTTATTTAACTTAGATTTTTCAAAATTACTATTTCTAAAAGCAATTAATTCTCCATCTTTTTCAAGAGATTCACCAACTCTGAGATTATTAATTTCTGTATATAAATCTGTAGATGGGATTGTCTTAGCATTAATCCAAATATTGTCATCTTTAAGTATTATTGGAAATTTATATGACAAATATTCATCGGTTTTAACTGATACAGAACTAAAATATTGTTCCCATTTTTCCTTAATAGTTAATATTCCTACTCTAAAAAAAGAAATAGGTCTAGATAAACTTAGAGGGTAATAGTTTAATCTATTAGTATCAAATAAAATTATATTCATAGTTCAAAGTTAAAAAAAAAGCCTACAAATTGTAGGCTTCTAATTTTAATTATTAATAAAACTACTTATTGAATTTCTTATACTTATTTTTAAACTTATCTATACGACCAGCTGCGTCTATCATTTTAGCTTTACCCGTATAAAATGGATGTGAATCGGATGAAATCTCCATTTTGATTAGAGGATATTCATTACCGTCTTCCCATTTAATTTTATCATTAGTATCTGCACAGGACTTTGTAAGAATTGCAAAATCTGTTGACATATCTTTAAAAACACAAAGCCTATAATTTTCGGGATGAATACCTTTTCTCATTTTTTATTTTTTTTGCAAAAATATAAAGATTTAACAATTAAGCAAATTATAAAATCCTTAATTGATTATTTTAATTTTGAAGTAATTTATTAGTTTTTATAACTCCCTGAGCAGATATATGCAATTTATCTTTCTCTTCTTGATTTAAATCAACATCTACAATCTTTTCAACACCATTATGTCCTAATATTACAGGAACACCAATACAAATATCATCCAAACCATATTCCCCTGATAATAAAACAGAACATGGAAATAGTTTTTTTTGATTACATGCAATTGAATGAACTAATGCAGAAACTGCAGCCCCCGGAGCATACCATGCAGAAGTTCCAAGCATTGATGTTAATGTTGCTCCTCCTATTTTAGTAGACTCTATAATTTTATCTAATTGCTTTTTGGAAAGAAGCTCAGTAATTCTGATACTATTTCGTGTTGCTAATCTTGTTAAGGGGAGCATTCCAACATCAGAATGACCTCCTATAACCATACCCTGAATATCTGAAGATGGACATTGTAAAACCTCTGCTATTCTATATTTAAATCTTGCACTATCCAAAGCACCACCCATTCCAATTATTTTTTGTTTTGGAATATTTAGAACTTGATTACATAGATAGGTCATAGTATCCATAGGATTACTCACAACAATTAGTATCAAATTTGGAGAATACCGAACTAATTCTTTAGCAACAGACTCAACAATACCAGCATTAATTCCAATTAATTCTTCTCTAGTCATACCAGGTTTTCTAGGTATACCAGATGTAATGACAGCAATATCACTTCCTTTACTTTTTTTATAATCATTTGTAGATCCTATAATTTTAGTGTTAAATCCATTTAGAGAGGAAGTTTGCATTAAATCCATTGCTTTTCCTTCAGCATAATTCTCTTTAATATCAATTAATACTACCTCAGAAGCAAAGTTCTTAATAGCAATATATTCTGCACAACTAGCTCCAACTGCACCTGCTCCAACTATAGTAATTTTCATATTTATTTTAATTTATTAATAATTTTTTATGCATCTATATTTGCATACTTAGCATTAGCTTCAATAAACTCTCTTCTAGGAGGAACCTCATCACCCATCAACATTGAAAAAACTCTGTCTGCTTCAGCTGCATTATCTATTGAAACTTGTTTAAGTGTTCTGTTTTCAGGATTCATTGTTGTATCCCATAATTGAGCTGCATTCATCTCACCAAGACCTTTGTATCGTTGAACGATTACATTTACATCCTTTCCACCTTTCATTTCTTCAATGATTCTATCTCTTTGTAACTCGTCCCAACAATATCTTTGGTCTTTTCCTCTTTTTAATAAATATAGAGGAGGAGTAGCAATATACACATAACCTTTTTCAATTAATGATTTTAAAAACCTAAAAAAGAAAGTTAACAAAAGTGTTGCAATATGAGAACCATCAATATCTGCATCCATAAGTAAAACTACTTTATGATACCTAAGCTTCTCTAAATTTAATGCTCTTTCATCATCTGTAGTACCGATAGATACACCAAGAGCTTTAAATATATTTTTTATCTCTTCATTTTCAAAGATTTTATGTTGCATGGCTTTTTCAACGTTTAGTATTTTACCTCTTAGTGGCATGATAGCTTGAAAATGCCTGTCTCTTCCTTGCTTAGCAGTTCCTCCAGCTGAATCTCCTTCGACTAGAAAAATTTCACATTTTGAAGGATCCTTCTCTGAACAATCCGAAAGCTTTCCTGGCAAGCCTGATCCTGATAAAACATTTTTTCTTTGTACAAGTTCTCGTGCTTTAGCTGCAGCATTTCTTGCTGTAGCTGCTAAAACTACTTTTTGAACAATCAACTTTGCTTGATCTGGATTCTCTTCTAAATAAAATGAAAGCATATCACTTACAGATCTTGATACAGCTGATGTTACCTCTTTATTACCCAATTTTGTTTTAGTTTGACCTTCAAATTGCGGTTCCATAACTTTTACTGAGATTACTGCAGTTAATCCTTCTCTAAAATCATCTCCACTTATTTCAAATTTGACTTTTTTCAAAAGCCCAGAATCATCAGCATACTTTTTTAAAGTTCTAGTTAATCCTCTTCTAAATCCAGATAAATGCGTCCCACCTTCATGAGTATTAATATTATTTACATATGAATGAACATTTTCACTGTATGAAGTATTGTATAGCATTGCAACTTCAACTGGAATCCCATCTTTTTCTCCGTCAATATATATAACATCACTCAAAATAGGATCTCGTGTAGCATCTAAAAATGCAACAAACTCCTTTAATCCTCCTTCAGAATAAAACTCTTCTTTAATAAAATTATCATTTTCATCTTTTCTTCTTTTATCTGTAATAGACAAGTGAATCCCCTTATTTAAAAAAGCTAATTCTCTAAGCCTAGCAACTAATATATCAAAATGATAAACTGTATCTTCAAAAATTTCCGAATCAGGGTGAAAAGTCACATATGTACCTGTTTTATCTGTTGTTCCAACTTCTTTTACATCATACTGAGGGACACCTATCTTATACTCTTGTTCGAAAATTTTCCCATCTCTGTGTACTTGAACATTTAAATTTGAAGATAATGCATTAACACAAGACACTCCAACACCATGTAATCCACCAGAAACTTTATAAGATCCTTTATCAAACTTACCTCCAGCATGAAGAACAGTCATTACTACTTCTAATGCAGACTTACCTTCTTTTTCATGAATTCCTGTTGGTATTCCTCTACCATTATCTTTAACTGTAATTGAATTATCTTTATTAATATAACAATCAATATGTGTACAATAACCAGCAAGAGCTTCATCAATAGAATTATCAACTACTTCATAAACTAAGTGATGAAGACCTTTAATTCCAATATCACCTATATACATAGCTGGTCTTTTTCTAACTGCTTCTAGACCTTCAAGAACTTGGATGTTATCTGCACTGTATTTTTTATTTTCTTCACTCATTATTTTATTTTTTTACTAAACAAATATAGTGTTTTACTATCTAATAAAATAGATGAATGGCATATAATAAATAGCTTATTTTATTAACAAAAGTTGATAACTTTTAAAAAATATAATTAAATGAAATCGCTCCACTAAATCCAATATCACTATACCCTCGCCAAATTTCTTTTTTTTCATTTAAAATATTATTTAATAATAAAATGCTCGAAAGTCGGTTATTATAATTATATGTTATTTTTAAATTTAAATATACTCTGGATCCCATAGAATAATTTTGATTTAGAAATGAATTTTGACTTCCAATAAAGCTAACAATTGGTTCGCAAATTATTTTATTTCTCAAATTTATTGGTAATGATGAAGTGAAATACAAATTTGGTTTATGAGATATTTCTTTTTCGTTCCAGTTGAAATAACTTAAATCAAAAATTAAATTACTAAAGCTATTGATTTTTCGCTCGTATGATGAGTAAAAATGAAATTGCATAACATCTATGTAATGAACTAAAAATCTATTATATTCAGATCTAAAATTATTTTCAAAATAATGCAAATTTTCTACAGAACCATAACTTATTCTAGAGATATATTGATCATAATTGCTAAATTTAGTTTTTAACTTAAGAAAAATATATTTCAATTTTGTGGTGTATAAATTTAAAGTTGTATCTCGAAAGAAAGTCTTTTGATTTGTACCTAACGAATGTACAAAGGGGTTTTCATCAGATAAGCTTTTATAAGTGTTTCTTTTCTTTTCATTCTTTATTCCAAATTCAATACTTAAAGTTTTTTTTATTATTTCTTTTGAAGATATTAAAACCGGAAACAAATCTATTCCGTCAATAGATGAATAATCTAATACTAAACCAACATCAAAATCAAAATTATTTTTTTGGAACTGTGCTATTGGCAAAAGATTTAAAAAATGCTCCTGTTCTGTTGTTTCATAAGGTTTCTTTTGAGCACTATTGTAATTAAAGTAATTATCAAACTCAAAATCAAGTGAAATTGGAATATTTTTAAATTTACTTATAAAATTTGAATTAATCGATATATTATTTTCTGATAATTCATTTAAATCTGAAAAAAATAAGTAACTATTATGTTGAATCTTTGAATTCAAAAATGTAAAATCTCCATTATATGAAACATTTACATCAAAATATGAAAAACGATTAGTTAAATCTGATTCTTCTAACAAAACAGTATGTCCATATGAAATTGCTCTTTTTCTTTCATAATTTACTTGCATATTCAAACTATTTTTATTCTTTCGTATTTTTTTAACAAATAAATTAAACTGAGTTAGACTTTTACCTGCTAGATTATTATTTATTTTATATCTTGATTTTAAACTATTGAAAAAAATTGAATACACAAAATCTTTTGACCTACCACTATTGTAAGAATATTCGGATGAAAAACCAGATCTATATCCAGTTGCCAATCCCACATAATTTTTATACAACCTATCTATTTTTTCTGACTTTATTTTGGCAGGCTTAAGTAATTTAGTAGAATATTTTAGATCAATTTCAAAATCCAAAAATTCATAATCTTGCGATCTATTATCCTTTAATGTATCAGCAAATCTTGCATTTTCATTTAATCTTTCTGAATCAGGTATAGTTGCTTTAAAAGAATCTTTCACTTGTACTTTTGTTATTTTAAAATCTTGGGCTAAAAGTGAATTACAAAATAATATTGTCACTAATAAAAACTTATTCATCAGTTAAATTTTTGTCAATTAAATCTTCTTTATTTATTAAAGAATCTAAATTCGGGACTCTATAATTAGAATCAATTAAAGTGCTAGATTTATCATACATGTCATAATCAATTTCATCATAGGAAATATCAATAAAAGAAATTTCATCAACTACATTATTAATTTTTATCTCTGATTCTATAATTTTTTCCCATTTTTTTCTTGCAATTTCTACAATTTCTTTTCTTTCATGGTTATCAATAATACTTTCTAAAGTTGCTTTTGCTTGAAAATTATTACCTTGAATTAGATAAATATCTGATAATAATAAAAATGCTTTAGCAATAAATTTATCATTACTATATTCATCTACTAACTCAAAAATCATTTTTTCTGCTAACACCAAACTATCATCTAAAAAAGTAATGAAAGATAAAAAATATTTTGCCTCAGCTCCTTCATCATATTCAGATAATTTCTGTACCTTTTCAAAAATATTTTTTGACTTTGCATAATTACCACTTTTAAATTCACTTCTAGCAATAATTATATACGCCTTGCTTAATAACCAATCATCAATTTTATCAAGTAAAATAACCTTATTTGCATAATTGTATGCTAAAGAACTATCAATTTCTTCATATCCAAACATTAGCCTTATTAAACTTTCTCTATTGATGTAATTGTTTGAACTTCCATCTAGTAATGACTTATAATAATTATTAGATTTAGTAAAATCTTTTCTATCATAATATGTTCTAGACAAAAAAGTTAAAGCTGGCTCTAAATAATCCTTCATGTCTAGATCAATAATTTGATTAAATAAATCAATGGCCATTGCAGTATCTCCAACATTTAAAGCAGAAATAGAATTATAATAAATAGCATCGGCAATAAAAAATCCATTAGGAAATTTATCTATGTATTTATTAAATGTAGTATTTGCTGTATAATAATCACCTTCTGAAAATTTAATAAAAGCTGTGTTATAAATTAATGAATCTTGTCCAGAAACAGAAATGTTATACTGAGGAATACTATCAATAAATGAAAGATACAAATCTATATTTGCGGAGCTAGAATATGCAATTTGTAAACCTGCCAATGCTTCCTTAAATACTGTGGAATTACGATAATTCTTTACAATATATTTAAATTCTTTAATTGCCTTATTAACTTTATTTTCATTAAAATATATTAATCCAATGTTTAATCTAGCTTCGGGAAGCAATTTACTATTTTTACTATATTTTAAGATATTATTATAATATTTGACTGATAATGTATATTTATTTAAATTCTTATAATACTCTGCTATATCAAAAATTGCATTTTCATAATAGCTAGAACTAGTGTCATTTTCAATGATTTTTAATAACTCTAACTTTGATTTGTTTTTATTTAATAAACCCATACAAACTGAACGATTATATAAAGCATAATCTACATCAAACATATTATAATTCGCAACCTTATCATAGTATTTCTCTGCTAATAAATAATTACTATTCATAAAATACCCATCAGCTAATCTTAAATATGTATCATTTAAATAAAGACTATCCTTAGATAACTTTTCGAATGATCTAAAATATTTATTAGATTTATTAAAATCTTTTTGTTTAAAATAGCAATAACCTAAATTATATTTATGTAATGCGTCGTAATATTTAAGACTTTTATTATTATTTAGTGGAAGATTACTATAAAGTTCAGCAGATAAAGTATAGTTAGAAAGATGATAGTAACAATCTGCCAACCAAAAAGAGCTTAAATAATAAAAATCATAATTAATTTGATATTCAATAGCTTCTCTAAAAAAATTTATAGCTTTTTTATAATCTAAAGCGTTGTAAGATTTAACAGCTAAAAAAAAGGACAATTGCTCAAGCATTTTTAATTGTTCAAATGATGGAGAATTAATATCTGACAAAGAAGCATAAGCTTCTTCATATTTACTAGTTCCTTGCAACACTTTAATCATTAAATTTTTTATTTCTTCTTTATGTGAAGAATGATTAAATGAAATCAAAAAATTATTAAGAATTTCTAAAGTATTATCATAGGGGAGATCTAACTGAAAAGAAAGTTTGGAATAATTATACAAAGCATCTTCCTGTAATTTTTTATCAAATTCAAAGGTTGATGCCTTTTTAAAAGCTTGTAGTGCATAATTATAATTATTATTTTTTAAATAAGATGCCCCCAACAGATATACAGCATATTGAGAAATACTATCAGATTCTATTTTTATCTTTATTAATTGATTGATTGCATTTTCAAAATCATTTATTTTATAATAAGAATTTGCTAGCATATAAAAAACAGTAGATGAGTTTCGACTCTCATTTTTTAAATAGATGCTAAAAAATTTCACTGCATTAACATGATCATTAACATGATAGTATGCTTCGGCTAATATTCTATTCATCTCAGCACTTCTTGAAGGGATAACATTATCAATAATAGGACCTAAATAGTTAATTAACTTTGTAAATTCATTTTGAGAAAAATATATTTGTGAAATGTAATAAGGAACAATGCTTTTAAACACTTTACTATCATGAAGTCTCTCAAAATAACTTAACGCTTCACTAAGCATTTCTTTTTTATAAGCAATACAAGCATAATAATATATTGAAGCTGTTTGATATTTATTATTATTATTAATTAACTTTAAAAAATAATAAGATGCTAAGTTTAATGAATCAACACAAAAAAAAGAATAGCCTACTTTAAAGTTAATTTCATTACTTTTAGAATTATCGTTAATCATATTAAAGCTTCTTAGGGCAGAATTATATTTCTTTTCTCTAAAATATATCTGACCTAAATCATAGTAAACAGAATCAATATATCTACTGTACGGATATTTTTGTAAAAAATCATTATATAAGCTGATAGCATCATTTAAAAACAATTCTTTTGAGCACTTAGCATATAAATACTCTAATTCATCATTAACATTACCACTTTTTATTGCAATTTTTATTTCAGACTGTGACGCAACAAACTGTTTTTTCAAAAATAATTGCTTTGCTTTTTCAGAAAAATTTTCAGCAAAAATTAAATTAATTTTTAAAAAAAATATAAGTAAAAAAAAAGTTGATCTATTCATAAAAAAAACAAATTAAAAATAATGAATAATAAAAGGAGTTCGAACGCTTTGAAACTAAGTTTTCAACACTATTTTTTAACAATTTTCAATCATACACACATAAATAATAAAGAAATATTTTAGTTTTGCTTTAATGCTATATATCTTAAAAATAAAAGGAACAAAAATCATCCCTGATTTTGTTCAAATTAGAGATAAAAACATGACTTTACAAGCATATTTTAGATTAAGCCAAGCTGAAAAAGGACTTAAAAAAAATAATCTAGAAAAAGAAGCAAAAAAAATTATTAAATTATTAAATGAAATACCATTTGGGAAAATTCATCAATATAAAATCAATGAATAAACCAATAATTGAAATAAAAAATTTAAACCTATTGCAAGAAGGATATGAGATTTTTAAAAATTTAAATCTTAATATTTTTAAAGGAGAGTTTATTTATCTAATCGGAGAAACAGGAAGTGGTAAAAGCTCATTACTAAAAGCTCTATATGCAGATTTGAAATTTAAAACTGGTGAAATTATTATATCAAATATTAATTTAAAAAATATAAAAGCTAATAAATATTATACGATAAGAAGAAAACTTGGTATAATTTTCCAAGACTTTAAACTACTAAATGATCGAACAATTTTTAAAAATTTAGAATTTGTTTTGAAAGCAACTGGATGGAAAGAAAAAAATGAAATTTCTAAAAAAATTAATTCTGTTTTAGAACAAGTTAGCCTTTTAAATTACCAAGATAAAATGCCACATGAATTATCAGGAGGGGAACAACAACGAGCTTCTATTGCTAGAGCACTACTCAATGATCCAGAAATAATACTAGCTGATGAACCAACAGGAAATTTAGATCCTGAAAAGTCAGGGAAAATCATTAAACTTTTAAAACAAATAAATGAAAAAGGAACTACAATTATAATAGCTTCTCATGACTATTCAATAATTAAAAAATTTTCAGCTAAAATCTTAAAATGTGAAAACCAAAATATTTTTGAAGTGCAATCAAATAGTATATGATGTCTATAATCAAAAGAAATTACTCTCTTAAGAAACATAATACTTTTAATATAGATGTTAAAGCAAAATATTTTACAATTATCCAAAATGAAAAACAAATATTCAATTTATTACAAGAGGAATTTTCATTAAAAGAAAAGATACTAATATTAGGATCTGGATCAAATATTTTATTTACTAAAAACTATAACGGCATAGTAGTCTTTAATCAAATTAAAGGCATAAAAATTATTGAAGAAGATGAAAAATATTCAACAATTAAAGTTGGAGCAGGAGAAAAATGGCATGATTTCGTTTTATGGAGTATTAAAAGAAATCTATCTGGAATTGAAAATCTAGCACTAATTCCAGGTCTTGTTGGAGCTTCTCCCATACAAAATATTGGCGCATATGGAATGGAAGTAAAAAATACAATTCAAAAAATACATTTCATTAATATAAAATCTAAAAAAAAAATAATAATCAATGATTTTGATTGTAAATTTAAATACCGGGATTCTATTTTTAAAAATCAGCTTCGAAATAAGGTCATTATTACAAATGTTATATTTAAACTTTACAAAAAACCTATTAATAATACTAAATATGGAGATATAAGTAATGAACTTCAACGTATTAAAAAAGATCCTTCACCTAAAAGTATTGCACAAGCTGTAATAAATATTAGAAATAAAAAAATTCCTAATCCAAAAAAAATTGGAAATAGTGGAAGTTTTTTTAAAAATCCAATAGTAAGCCAGAATCAATTTATGAAATTAAAAATTAAATTCCCAGACATAGTTTATTATAAAAATTCATCTAAAAAAATCAAATTAGCAGCAGGATGGCTAATTGAACATGCAGGACTTAAAGGTATTAGAAAGGGAGATGCTGGAGTACATAAAAATCAAGCTCTTGTTTTAGTAAATCATAATAATGCAAATGGAAAAGAAATCTTGTCTCTAGCTAGATATATTCAAAAAATAATTAAAATAAAATATGATATAAATCTTGAAACTGAAGTAAATATTATTTAATTACAAACTATCTATTATGAGATTAAAAATTTTACTTGGTCTCATAATATCGTTCAATAAAATTTGATCAGGATAATAATATCCTTTAATATCATATTTTTCACCTTGTTTTAAATTAATTTCATTAATTATTTTTTCTTCAGAAGAAGAGAGTTTTGTATAAACATTAGTAAAAATATTTTTTAGAGATTTATCTCTTGTTTGAAGGGATAAAAATTTAGACCAATACATAGCTAAATAAAAATGAGACCCTCTGTTATCTAGTTCACCTACTTTTCTTTTGGGAGACTTATCATTTTTAAGTAACTCTTCTATTGCAAGATTTAAAGTTTGTGATAAAATATCAGCTTTTCTATTTTGGTGTTTTTCAGCAAAATATTCCAAGGAAGCAACTAGTGCAGAAAATTCACCTAAAGAATCCCATCTTAAATGCCCCTCTTTAATCATTTGTTGAACATGCTTTGGTGCTGAACCACCTGCGCCTGTTTCAAAAAGACCTCCTCCTTTCATTAATGGAACTATAGAAAGCATTTTTGCAGAAGTACCAAGTTCTAATATTGGAAACAAGTCGGTAAGATAATCACGTAAAACATTTCCGGTTACTGAAATTGTATTTTTACCTCTTTTCAATCTATCTAATGTATATAATGTTGCCTTATAAGGAGACATTATTGTTATATCATTTTTGAATCCTCCATAGTCTTTTAAGTATGAATTAACTTTATTGATTATTTGAATATCATGGGCGCGTTTATTGTCTAACCAAAATACTGCTGGCCAACCAGTTTTCTCTACACGATCAAATGCTAATCTAACCCAATCCTTAATAGCAGCATCTTTTGTCTGACACATTCTCCAAATATCTCCTTTATCTACATCATGTTCAAATAAAACATTATTTTTATCATCAATAACTTTTACTTTACCATCATTTGAAATTTCAAAAGTTTTGTCATGAGACCCATATTCCTCAGCTTTTTGAGCCATTAACCCTACATTTGGTACTGTTCCCATTGTAACAGGATCAAAAGAACCATTTTGTTTACAAAATTCAATTGTTGCACTGTAAACACTAGCATATGTACTATCTGGAATAACTGCCTTTGTATCGGCTGTTTTTCCAAAAGAATCCCACATTTTACCTGAATTCCTAATCATAGCAGGCATTGAGGCATCAATTATAACATCAGATGGAACATGCAAATTAGTAATATTATTGTCAGAGTCAACCATTGCTATATTAGAATTTTCTTTAAGAAAATTTTTTATATCATTATGAATTAAATTTCTTTCTTTTTTAGATAAATCAGCAATTTTAGTTATGACATCTGAAAAACCATTTCTATAATCAACTGCTAAGGAATCAAATGTTTTTTTATGTTTTAACAATAAATCTTTAAAATAGATTTCAACAAAATACCCAAAAATTATTGGATCAGACACTTTCATCATAGTTGCTTTCATGTGTAATGAAAACAATATTCCAAGTTTTTTAACATCATTAATTTCTTTTTCTATAAAACTTAATAATTTTCTTTTTGACATAAATGAAACATCAACTATCTCATCTTGTAGTAAATGAATTTTTTCTTTCAATACAATTAACTTGCCATCTTTGCAATGAAGTTCAATTCTTACATTTCTATTAGTGCTATTACATATAGATTTTTCATTACGAAAAAAATCACCTTCACTCATTGTAGAGATATGCGTTTTTGATGAGGAACTCCACTTTCCCATGTAGTGAGGATTTAATTTAGCATAATTCTTCACCGACTCAGGCGCCCTTCTATCGGAGTTACCTTCTCTTAAAACAGGGTTAACTGCCGAACCTTTTATAAGATCATACCTACCTTTTATCTCTCTTTCTTGTTCATTTTCAGGAGATTTTGGATAATTAGGAATTTTAAAGCCTTTAGCTTGTAATTCTTTAATTGCTGAAATTAATTGAGGTATTGAAGCAGAGATATTTGGAAGTTTAATAATATTTGAATTGGGATCTTTAACCAATTTTCCTAAACTCTTTAAATCATTACTTATAATTTGATCCTTTTTTAAATAGTCTGGAAATGATGAAATAATTCTAGCAGCTAAAGAAATATCTTTTAACTCAATTTTTACATTTGCTTGTGATAAAAATGATTTTATAATTGGCAACAGTGAGCAAGTAGCTAAAAATGGAGCCTCATCTGTTTTCGTATAATATATTGTTTTATAATCTCTTTTCATATTTTTTATTATGAGTTAATAACCAAACACGTTTTCTAAAGTTAAAACTTTAATTTCACCATATTTTTTTAATTCTTTTTTATTAATCTTATCTATTTTACCAAGAATCATGATATCATAGTGTTTCTGTAAAACATTATTATCATGAAATTTTTTTAAATCTTCTATTTTAAACTTCGAAATATTTTCAAAAATATTTTTTCTAATATCACAGTGTAAATCTAAGGAATTTAATCTTTCATATTCAAGTAGTACATTCTCCTTAGAAATTCTCTCTGATCTAATTCTATTAACTATTGAATCTACAGATGAATTAAAATTTGCTAGTGATTTCGGTACATTATAAAGTAATTTTAACATCTCTGAAATCCCTTCATTTAATTTATCCACCTGAGTACCAATATAAGAAATTGAATAATGATATTTATCTTTAACATTTGGGATACTATATGTGCTAAAAACGGAGTAAGCTAAGGCTTTAGACTCTCTAATTTCTTGAAAAACTATTGAACTCATACCTCCTCCGAAATACTCATTATGTAAATAAATAATAGGTATTTCATGCGAGTTGAACTTTTGAGATCTAGCTAAAATTAAAATTTCAGCTTGCTTCATATCATAATCAACAATAAAAACATAAGATTTATTTTTTTTTGTCTCTTTTGTATTTTTTAAAGATGGTAATTTATTAAGATTGTGTGTGTGTTTTGTTTTGTTTATTATGTCTTTTAATTCATTTAAGCTATTAGCACCGTAATACAATACTCTATGCTTAAAAAAGAATAAATCTTTTATAATCTTTGTTAGGGATTTTGAGCTAAAAGCTTGAATATCATTTTCTGAAAGTTGATTTAAAAATGATGAGTTTTTCTCAGACTTTCCATAATTTAGCATAGCATGAAATAAAATTTTACTTTTATTTAACTTATCATTTCTTCTATTAAGTATTACTTGTTTCTTAAAGCTATCCATTGTTTTATCATCAAAAATTACATCTAAAAATATTTTTTCAATTAACTTAAATATTGAAAAAAAGTTCAACTTTAATCCACTTATAGAAATAAATGTTTTTTCTTCTGTATGTTTAATTGAAAAATCACATCCTAACTTATATAAATTCTCCTGTTTTTCTTTAGCACTAAATGAACTAGTACCTAAATACTTTAAATAATCTGTAGAAAATTTCAATAAAGGATTATGTTTTAAACCTAAATCAAAAACATAAATCATTTTAAAACGATTATTATCAATATTTTTTTTATAAAAAAGTTGAATATCTCCAATTTTTATTTTTTGAATACTTTCATTAAAATCTATGAACTTGGGTTTTATATCTTGTACTTTTTCATCAAGAATTCTATTTACAAAATCTGATCTTTGGTCTCTATTAATTTCTAATGGTGTTATTTTTGGCTTTTTTATTTTTGAATCTTCTTTTTTTCCCTTTTTTTTACAAACAAATACATAATTGTTAAAATAATTTTCTTTAGCAAAATTGACTATCATGTCTTTTGTTAATTTCTCTAAATCAGAAATCTGACTTTGAAACTTTTTCCATGTTAAATCAAGAGTGAATGCTTCTACAAATTCGTTACATCTTGAATTATTCTTTTCATATCTCTTGATATTCTCCATTTTTAAATCATTAATTATTGCATCAATAAGCCAATTAGGAAAATTACCTAATTTAATTTCTTCTATTTGAGAAAGTAATAAATCTTTAACTTGTTCTAAAGTTTGATTCTTAACTGGCTTAGCAAACAAGACATGTAACGAATAATCTTTCATTATTAAAGGAAACGAACCACCCTTAATAATTTTTTGTTTTTGATTTAAATTTAAATCAATTAATCCTGCTATACTATTTGATAAAATCATGTCAACCATTTTTAACAATGGGATATTCTTGGAAGAAGCTCCATCAAATCTAAATCCTAGATACACTTTTTCTGCATCTGGACCATAAATCTCCTTTTTTATCGGAATCTTGATTGGTTGCTCTTTAATCACTTGAAAAACAGGAGTTTTCTTTGGCGAAAATGATCCAAAATATTTTTGAATTAATTTAATTGTGTCATCATATTCAAAATCTCCTGACAGACAAATTGCCATATTATTGGGAATATAATACTTATTGTAAAAATCCTTGATTTTTTTAATTGATGGATGTTTTAAATGTGTAACTTTTCCTATTGTTGAATTTTGACCATATTGATGGTTAGGAAAAAGTAAATTTAGTAATTCTTGAAATAATCTTGTACTATCATCATCTAATGATCTATTTTTTTCTTCATAAACTGTTTCAAGCTCAGTGTGAAAAAGTCTAAAAACAGGATTTCTAAATCTTTCTGATTCAATTTTTAACCATTTTTCAAATTGGTTTGATGGAATATCATTAACATAAACTGTCTTTTCATTTGATGTATATGCATTAGTTCCTTTTGCACCAATACTACTTAACATTATATCATATTCATTTGGATTTGCATATTTGGCTGCCAAAGATGAAACTGAGTCTATTTCTTTCCACAATAATTTTTTCTTATCTGTTTCATTAGAATCAAATTGTCTATAACTCTCATAAAGTTTTTCTATTTTATCAAGTAGTGGTTTTTCTTTTTTATAATTGTTTGTACCAAATAAATCTGTTCCTTTAAAAAGCATGTGTTCTAAATAATGTGCTAAACCAGTAGCATCATGTGGATCATGTTTGCTACCTGCCTTTACTACAATATTAGTATAAATTCTAGGCTCATATTTATATGAAGACAAATAAACCTTCAATCCATTTTGCAAAGTATACAATCTTGTTGCTAATGGATCATTTGATAAAAAAGTATATTGCATTTAATTACAAAAATTTCAATCTTAATAGTCAGGGTCTAATCCAAATTCATTCTTTAAATTTTTTAAACTTGAATTATTTAGCATCATCTTTTGAAACTTTTCCTTATTAGTATAAGCTAGTGGCTCACTATTGTCTTTTGAAACATTTAAATCTAATTTTATACTATCATTTGCTAGATGCTCTTTTAAAAAATTAATAATATATTTTTTTTCTTCAGAAATTAGTTCAATTTGCGAACTATTACCAACATTTAATTTAATTTTAAAATTATTCATCAACTCAGGTTTATATAATTCAAAAATAATTGCTATATTAGATTTGTTCTTTTCTTTATAATTTAAGACAATTCTATTCCAAACATCTAACAATTCTTTTTCAGAAAAGACATTTTCTTTTTGCTTTTCCAGATCATCATCAGTAACTTTTTTTTTCTCTTTTTTTTCAGAAAAACTTGTTATGGATATTGTATTTGGTTTATCTATAATAGAGCGAGATTCCTCAGCTAAAGTTAACTTTTCTGTACTAGATTTTTGCTCAAAATTTTTATCTTTTATTGAACTTTTTTCTGATTTTTTAGATTGTTTATGTAATTCTGAATTATAATTCTGTTTAAGATTTTTAGACTTCTTTTCTATCTTAGAAAAATCTGATTTTTTTTTAAACTCATCATTGTTTATTGATGACATTTGAATTAAACATAATTCAACTAAAAAATGTTTATTTGTTGCATTCTTATACTGAAGATCACAAGTACTACATAATTGTAAGGAACTGAGCAAAAAACCTTCTTCACATTCTTTTGATTGTTGATGATATCTATTTTTAACATCTTCAACTTCATCAATTAAACTAAGAGTACTTGGATCTTTTAACAACAATAATTGTCGCAAATGTTTTGACAAACCGACAATGATATCTTGTGGATCAAAACCATTGTTTACTATTTCATTAAAAGTTAACAAAACATTCTTAAAATCATTGTTATTTATTTCTGAAACTAACTTAAAATAGTACTCATAATCTAATATATTTAATTTTTTAATTACATCATGAAAAGAAAGTGTTTTGTTTTGAAAATCAATTAATCTATCAAATAATGACAAAGCATCTCGCATAGAACCATCTGATTTTTGGGCAATAACATTTATCGCAGATTTTTCTGAATCTATATTTTCACTTTTAGCAACAAAATCTAAATAGTCAGAAATATCCTTAACACTTACTCTCTTAAAATCAAAAATTTGACATCGAGATAAAATTGTTGGAATTATTTTGTTTTTTTCAGTAGTAGCTAAGACGAATATAGCATGTTTTGGTGGTTCTTCTAAAGTCTTTAGAAAAGCATTAAACGCAGATTGAGAAAGCATATGAACCTCATCTATGATATAAACTTTATATTTTCCAATTTGAGGTGGAACTCTAACCTGGTCTGTTAAATTTCTTATATCATCAACAGAGTTATTAGATGCCGCATCTAATTCAAAAATATTAAATGAAAAATTATCAATATTATCTTCATTGTTAAACTCATTTATTTGCTTTGCCAAAATTCTTGCACAAGTAGTTTTTCCAACACCTCTTGGACCACAAAACAAAAAAGATTGAGCTAGATTTTTTGTTAATATAGCATTTTTAAGAGTATCAGTTATAACTTTTTGACCAACAACTGAATCGAAATTAGTTGGTCTATACTTCCTTGCTGAAACCACATATTTACTCATGAATATAACAAATAAAATAGAAAGTGCAAATCTAACATTAATTACATATTAAATTAATAAAAAAATAATTAAATTAAAAAAAGAATTCTATTTCAGATAATTAAAATGTTTTTGCTAAATTTGCTGCCCAAAATTAATATTAATTTAAATAAACAAAAATGAATACTTATGAAACTGTTTTCATACTAAATCCCGTTTTATCTGAAATCCAGGTAAAGGAAACAGTAAAAAAAATTATCGATTTTATAAAAGGAAATAAAGGACAAATAACTCACGAAGAAAACTGGGGTCTTAAAAAACTTAAGTACACTATTCAAAATAAAAAAACAGGATTTTATTACCTTTTAGAATTTAAATCTGAAGGTAAACTAATTTCCGATTTAGAAATTGAGTTTAAAAGGGATGAAAGGATAATTCGGTGGCAAACTATAAAACTAGATAATTTTGCTCTTGAATACGCTGAAATCAGAAAACAAAAAATTAAAAACAAATAAAGAAAAAATTTAAGATGCCAAAAAATGATGTAACATATTTATCTCCAGTTGATATTGAAATAAAACACCAAAATAAATACTGCAGATTCAAAAAAATGAAAATCAAATATATTGATTATAAGGACCCTGACTTTTTGTTAAGGTTTTTAAATGAGCAAGGGAAAATATTACCTAGAAGAATAACTGGAAATTCTCTTAAGTTTCAAAGAAGACTTGCAGTAGCAGTAAAAAGAGCAAGACAAATCGCTCTATTACCTTATGTAGGAGACAATCTTAAATAATCTTTTAAAATTTAAAAAATGGATGTAATATTAAAAGAAGATGTTGAAAAATTAGGCTTTAAAAATGAAATAGTTAAAGTAAAAAATGGGTTTGGTAGAAATTTTTTAATCCCAAAAGGACTTGCTGTTCTTGCAACTAATTCAGCCATTAAAATACTCAATGAAACTCTTAAACAAAGAGAAGAAAAAGAAAAAGAAGAAATTGCTGAAGCAGAAAAATTGGTTTCAAATCTTGCATCTTTAGAAGTAGTTTTACATGCAAAAGTTATCGATGGAGGAAATAAATTATTTGGTTCCATTACAGTAAGTCAATTTGTTGACACCTTATCAAAATTAGGACAAACTGTTAATCCTAAGTTTGTTAAAATTGCTTCGATCAAAGAGCTAGGAAATTATGAAGCAGAAATAAGATTAAATAGATCTGTTAAAACAATAGTTCCTTTTAAAGTAGAAGCTGAAAAATAATATATAATTATTTTTCATTAGTTTAAAATCTGGCCTAACTATTTATTTGTTTTATATTTATTACATTTAATTTATGTATCAAAATTATATCAAAGAAAATACTGAAAGAAAAAAAATAGGTTTAAATCCACAACCAATTAGTAACGCTGGTCTATTAAAAGATATAATAAAAGAAATTCAAAATGAAAATAGTAGTTACAAAGAAGAATGTTTAAACTTTTTTATCTATAATGTCTTACCTGGAACAACAAGTGCCGCTAAAGTTAAAAGCGAATTTTTAAAAGATATAATACTTGATAAAATCAATTTAGAAGAGATTAAATGCGACTATGCGTTTGAACTACTATCTCATATGAAAGGTGGCCCTTCAATCAAAGTATTAATTGATTTGAGTCTTTCAAAAAATTTAAAAATTGCTAAAAAAGCATCTAAAATTCTCAAAAGTCAAGTATTTCTTTATGATGAAGATACTAACAGACTATCAAAAGCTTATAAAGAAGGGAATTTAATAGCAAAAGAAATTATTAAAAGTTATTCTAAAGCAGAGTTCTTTACTGAACTTCCCAAAATCCAAAATAAAATTGAAGTAGTCGCTTTCATAGCTGGAATTGGAGATATTTCAACTGATTTTCTTTCTCCAGGAGCTGATGCCCACTCAAGAGCAGATAGAGAAATGCATGGACAATGTTTATTTGAACACAACAAAAAAAAACAAAAGGAACTTAATGATTTACAATTAAAACATCCAAATAAAAGAATTATGCTAGTAGCTGAAAAAGGTACTATGGGTGTTGGGTCATCTAGAATGTCCGGAGTAAACAATGTTGCTTTGTGGATTGGAAAAAAATCAAGTCCTTATGTACCATTTGTTAATATTGCTCCTATAGTTGCCGGAACAAATGGTATTTCCCCTATTTTTTTAACTACTGTGGATGTTACTGGAGGTATTGGACTAGATCTTAAAAACTGGAAGAAGAAAAAAGATAATAAAGGAAATGTATTACTTGACAGTAAAGGTGATCCACAAATAATAGAATCTTACTCTATAAAAACAGGAGATATTTTTACTATTAATACAAAAGAAAAAAAACTATATAAAAATGATAAAGCTGTTAAAGATATTTCTTCATCATTCACGCCACAAAAGATAGAATATATGAGAGCTGGAGGATCATATGCTGTTGTTTTTGGAAAGAAACTTCAAAACTTTGCATGTAAAACCTTGCGTATAAAAACTCCCCAAATCTATGCAAAGTCAAAAGAAATATTAAATTGTAAAGGTGGACTGACTGCAGTAGAGAAGATATTTAATAATAATGCTATAGATAAAGTAGATACAAAAATACTAAAAGCTGGCTCTGATGTAAGAATTAAAGTTAATATTGTAGGTTCACAAGACACTACAGGATTAATGACTTCTCAAGAGTTAGAGATGATGGCTGCCACTACAATCTCTCCATCAATTGATGGAGCTTATCAATCTGGATGCCATACTGCTTCTGTTTGGGATCAAAAATCTAAAGAAAATATTCCAAGGTTAATGAGTTTCATGAATAATTTTGGTTTAATAACTGCTCGTGATCCAAAAGACCAGTACAAACCAATGACCGATGTTATTCACAAAGTTTTAAACGATATTACTATTGATGACTGGGCAATAATTATTGGAGGAGACTCACATACTAGGATGTCAAAAGGAGTAGCATTTGGTGCAGATTCTGGAACAGTAGCATTAGCTCTTGCAACTGGTGAATCAAGCATGCCAATACCAGAATCTGTTAAAGTAACCTTTAAAGGAGAAATGCAAGAATATATGGACTTTAGAGACGTCGTTCATGCAACTCAATCCCAAATGCTCTCAAAATATAACGGAGAAAATGTTTTTCAAGGTAGAGTGATCGAAGTTCATTTAGGAACATTACTTGCTGATAAGGCATTTACCTTTACTGACTGGACAGCAGAAATGAAAGCAAAAGCATCAATTTGTATTTCAGAAGACGAGACACTAATAAAATCATTAGAAATAGCTAAAAAAAGAATTAAAAACATGATCAATAAAGGCATGGATAATTCACAAAAAGTTCTCCAAAATCTAATTGATAAAGCTAACAATAGAATAAATGAAATAAAATCTGGAATTAAGACTGCACTTTCTCCAGATATAAATGCTAAATATTATGCGGAATTTGAAGTAGATTTATCAATCATTGCTCAACCTATGATAGCTGACCCTGATGTACATAATAAAGATATTTCTAAAAGGTATACTCATGATACCATTAGAAATCTATCATACTATAAAGGAGAGAAAAAGGTTGATTTAGGATTTGTTGGATCATGTATGGTTCACAAAGGAGACCTTAAAATCCTATCTAAGATGCTTAAAAATCTTGAAAAACAAAATGGAAATGTTAAATTCAATGCTCCACTAATTGTAGCCGCTCCAACATATAATATTATCGATGAGCTCAAAGAAGAGGGAGATTGGGAAATTTTGGAAAAATATTCTGGTTTTATTTTTAATGACACAAATCCTAAAAAAACAGCTCGAATCAAATATAAAAATATGATGTACCTAGAAAGACCTGGATGTAATCTGTGTATGGGTAATCAAGAAAAAGCTGCTAAGGGAGATACAGTTATGGCTACTTCGACTAGACTGTTTAAAGGAAGAGTTGTCGCTGATTCAGATAGAAAAAAAGGTGAATCATTACTTGCATCTACTCCAGTTGTTGTATTGTCTGCAATTCTTGGAAGAATTCCAAAGATGAAAGAGTATATTCATGCAATTGACGGAATTAACTTGACTAAATTTTCCCCTCCAAAACAAAAATTGTGTTCTTCATAATTGAAAACTAAGAAAAACAAGGAAAATCGTCTAAAAAATCAACTGAATTGTCATCATAATTCATCTTGCAACAATAATGGGTCATTCCATTTGTAACAATTAAAAAATTTACTCTTAGTTTAAAATTATACCTAGCAATTTGATTAAATGTAGATTGAGTAATTTTAATATTTGGGGCCTTACACTCAACAATTATATTTGGACTTCCATTTCTATCATATAAAACAATATCAGCTCTAGTTTGTAAATTATTATATTTAACCATCTTTTCAACTGAAATGAGACCAAGTGGAAAGTTTTTAGTTTTATGTAAAAAACATATTATATGTTGCCTTACCCATTCCTCAGGAGTTATTTTAATATATTTTTTTCTTACCTGATCAAAAACTTGCACAATACCATTAACTACTTTAACTTTGAGGGTTACATCATTAAAATTCAATTTAGGTAAATCCATTTTTAAAATAATGAATTATAAAGATATTATATTATCTATAAAACAAAAAAAAATTGAACCAATATATTTTCTTTGTGGAGAAGAGTCTTATTTTATTGATGAGATTACTAAAACAATTCTAAAATATACTTTAACAAAAGAAGAAAAATCATTTAATCAAATTGTTTTGTATGCTAAAGATACAAATACAGAAGAAATAATTTCAGAAGCAAAACAATTTCCATTTGGTTCAAAAAAGAAAGTTGTTGTTATTAAAGAAGCACAACATCTTAAAAAAATGGATAATTTAATAAATTATTTTGAAAAACCTCAATTAAGCACTGTTCTAGTTTTTGAACATAAAAATAAGTCTATCGACAAAAGAAAGAAAATCTCTAAAACGATTATAAATAGATCAATTTTTTTTGATAGTAAAAAGTTATATGAAAATCAAATAAGTAATTGGATCATAAATTATTTAGAAGAAAAAAATTATAAAATAGACATCCAGGTAGCAACAATAATTTCAGAAAATATCGGAAATGATTTATCTAAAATTACTAATGAGTTAAGTAAACTTATGTTAGCTATAAATCTAGATGATACAATAACTTCCACACATATTGAAAATTATATTGGGATTAGTAAAGACTATAATGTTTTTGAATTGCAAAAATCATTGGGCGAAAAAAATATTACTAAATCTAATAAAATTACAAATCACCTTTCTTTAGACTCAAAAAATAATCATATAGTTTTAGTAATTAGTTCACTTTTCTCATTCTTTCAAAAAATAATTACATACCATTCTATTAAGGATAAATCAAGCAATAGTGTAGCATTAAAATTGAAAATAAATCCATATTTCATAAGCCAATATAAATATGCATCTACAAAGTATTCTGTAAATCAATTAATTACAATTATTGGCTTACTTAAGGAATATGATTTAAAAAGTAAAGGAGTTAACAATAAAAATACACCACATTCAGAATTATTAAAAGAACTCATTTTTAAAATATTACATTGTTAATCTAATTGAGATAATTTATAGCTTATCTTTGTAAAAAAATTATAATGAAAAAAACCTTTTTACTTATAATATTAATAATTGTCTTCTCACTAGATGTACATAGTCAAAAAAGCAATATAAGAGGATTTGTTTATGATAAAGACAATGGGGAGCCAATTATTTTTTGCAATGTTATTTTAAAAGGAACATCTATAGGTAGTGCAACTGATATTAATGGAATGTATAATATTTCAAAAGTAAATCCTGGAAAATATACATTAATCATTACATATTTAGGATATGATACTCTTTTTTCAGAAATAACATTAAATCCAGGACAAATTTTAACAAAGAATTTTGAGTTAAACGAGTCATCTGTAAAATTGAATGAAGTAACTATCTCTGCGGAAAGAGAAGAAATGAAAACAGAAGTAAAAGCAGCTTCTATTAAAATTTCAAAAAGAGATATAGAGATGATTCCAACTGTTGGTGGGGAATCAGATATAGCTCAATATTTACAAGTAATACCTGGAGTTGTATTTACTGGAGATCAAGGGGGACAGCTATATATTAGAGGTGGATCTCCTATTCAAAATAAAGTATTAATGGATGGAATGATAATTTATAGTCCATTTCATTCGATAGGTCTTTTTTCTGTTTTTGACACAGATATAATCAGAAATACTGAAGTGTTTACGGGTGGTTTTAATGCTGAATACGGAGGTAGAATTTCTTCAATCATGGATATTAAGACAATTGATGGTAACAAAAAAAGAATTTCCGGTAAACTTTCTGCTAATACATTTGGAGCAAAAATATTTACTCAAGGCCCTTTGAACAAAAATGAAAACGCCTCTTTTGTATTTTCAGCAAAAACATCTTATTTAGATAAAAGTTCTGATTTTTTGTACAAATACCCAATATTATATTTTGATGAAAAAGGATTACCGTACTCTTTTACTGATATTTATGGAAAAATTTCTTTGAACAATAAAAACGGTAGTAAATGGAATGTTTTTGGATTTAACTTTCAAGATAATGTTAATTATGAAAACATATCTAATCTTCAATGGAAATCTAATGGTGTTGGAAGTGAATTTATACTAATTCCAGGATCATCTCCAATTTTAATTGAAGGAAATGTTGCATATGCAAAATATAACATATCATTAGATGAAGAAAAATCTCCTTTAAGAGAAAGTGGTATAAGCGGATTTAATATGGGTTTTGATTTTAGTTACTTTCTACCTAAAGGTAAAATAAAATATGGATTTGATATTCATGGATTTTCAACAGAATTTTTAACATATAATTCTGTTAATTCGAAAATTGAACAAAATGAAAATACATCAGAATTCTCTGCGTATATAAATTATCAAATAAATAGCTTAAGATGGGTATTAGAACCTGGATTTAGAATACAAAAATATACTTTAGGTGTTTCACCTGAACCAAGACTTGGATTAAAATACATAGTAAATAATAAGTTAAGATTAAAACTTGCCACAGGACTGTATTCTCAAAATATTTTAAGTACGAGCTCTGATAGAGATATTGTAAATTTATTTTCAGGGATAATATCTTCACCTGAAGAATTACCCAGTGATCCAAATGGAGAAACTTATAAAAACAAATTCCAAAAAGCCAGACATTTAATTACAGGAATAGAATTTGATGTAAGTAATTATATAGATCTTCAGCTTGAGGCATATATTAAAGATTTTACTCAGCTAACTAACATAAATAGAAATATGACTTCAAATAATGACAATCAATTTGTTGTAGAAACTGGATTAGCTCAAGGGATTGATTTATTAGTTAAGTTCAAAAATAAAAAGTTATATTTATGGAGTGTATATTCATACGGAATAGTAAATAGAAAAGATAATAATATAACTTACAACCCTCATTTTGACAGAAGACATAATATTAATCTTGTCGCATCTTATAAATTTGGAAGAAAAAATAAATGGAAATCTGATTTAAGATGGAATATTGGATCTGGTTTTCCATTTACACAAACACAAGGATTTTATGAAAATTTAACTTTTTCAAATGGTATAAATACTAATTATAGTGCTGAAAACGGAGAACTAGAAGTAGAATATGCTGATTTAAACCAGGGTAGACTTCCTTATTATCATAGATTAGATTTTTCAATTTCTAAAGATTTTACTATTAATAAAACTATTTTCATTAATGTTACTGCATCTGTAACAAATGCATATAATAGAGAAAATATATTTTATTTTAATAGAATCAAATACGAAAGAGTAAACCAATTACCAATAATGCCAAGCTTAGGAACAAGTATTAATTTTTAACATAAAAAATAAATATTCTTTCATAATTATTTTAATTAGAGTTAAATATTATTTTTGTAGAAAATAATTACTTTGAGTAAAAAAGCAACTAAATATATATTTGTAACTGGAGGAGTTACATCCTCTTTAGGAAAAGGAATTATATCTGCATCATTAGCAAGACTTTTAAAATCTAGAGGGTTTTCAGTAACTATTCAAAAGCTTGACCCATATATAAATATTGATCCTGGGACTATGAATCCATATGAACATGGAGAATGCTATGTTACTGAAGACGGAGCAGAAACAGATTTAGACTTAGGTCATTATGAAAGATTTTTGAACGACAATACATCTCAAGCAAATAACATAACAACAGGAAAAATTTATCAGACAGTTATTGAAAAAGAAAGAAGAGGTGACTATTTAGGAAAAACTGTGCAAGTAATACCACATATTACTGATGAAATAAAAACCAGAATCAAAATTTTAGGTGCGAAGAATATTTATGATTTTGTAATCACTGAGATAGGAGGAACCGTTGGAGATATTGAAGCATTACCATTTATTGAAGCAGTTAGACAATTGAAATGGGAGCTTGAACACAATGCTCTTTTTATACACCTTACATTAATTCCATTTCTTGCAGCTGCAGGAGAACTAAAAACAAAACCAACACAACATTCTGTAAAAACACTTTTAGAAGCTGGTATACAGCCAGATATTCTAGTCTGTAGAACTGAAAATGAGTTAAATTTAGACATAAGAAAAAAAATTGCGCAATTCTGTAATGTAGAAAAGGATGCTGTAATTCAATCAATTGATGCAAAAACAATTTATGAGGTTCCGCTTTTAATGCAAAAAGAAGGACTTGATAAAGTTGTTTTAAGAAAACTTAATTTAAAAAGTAAAAAGGAACTTAAATTAGAAAAATGGACAAATTTTTTAAGATGTTTAAAAAATCCTTTAAATAAAATATCAATTGCTGTTATTGGAAAATATGTTGAATTACCTGATGCATATAAGTCAATTAGTGAAGCAATTATACATGCAGGCGCAAAAAATAAATGTGAAGTAAAAGTCAAATGGATTCATGCAGAAAAAATTAACACAAAAAATATTAAAAAAGAACTTAAAAACATAACAGGAGTTTTGGTTGCACCTGGATTTGGTGACAGAGGCATGAAAGGAAAAATAAATACTATAAAGTATGTAAGAGAAAATAATATTCCTTTTTTTGGAATTTGTTTAGGAATGCAATCAGCTGTTATAGAATATGCGAGAAACGTATTATTTTTAAAAGATGCTAATTCAACTGAAATGAATAAAAAAACTAAAAATCCAGTTATTGATTTAATGGAAAATCAAAAAAATATAGTTAAGAAAGGAGGTACTATGCGTTTAGGATCATATAATTGTAACATTAAAGACAAAACAATTGCAAAAAAATCCTATAGAAAAAATAATATTAAAGAACGTCACAGACATAGATTTGAAGTTAATAACTCTTATAAAAATAAGTTAGAGAATGCAGGTATGATTGCAAGTGGAGTAAATAAAGAAAATAATCTGGTAGAAATAATTGAAATACCCTCGCATATATGGTTTGTTGGTGTACAATTCCATCCTGAATATAAAAGTAGTGTAACTAATCCACACCCACTGTTTAGCTCATTTATTTCTGCATGTTTAAAAAATAAAAAAAAATAAAAAATGTTTGACAAAAATACAGCTACTGGAATATTTCTAATTTCTATAATATTATTAATCTTCAATATCTTCTTTGCCCCAGAAATACCACAAGAAAATATAAACTCTAATGTAACTCCAGAACAAATAGAGAATACTAGCGAGAACACACCATTAGAGATAGATAATGTAATATTTAAACAAAAAAAAAATACAGAAACCCAAATAAAATTTCTAGAAAATGAAAAGATAAAAATTAGTATTTCATCCTTGGGAGGGAAAATCAATTCTGTTATTTTAAAAGAGTTTACAACTCATGATTCATTACCATTAGATTTATTTGTAGCAGACTCTTCAAAATTTAACCTTCAGTTCTTTTCTAATGAAATTGTTAATACTTCAGAACTAAATTTTATTGCTATTGAGGAACTAAATTCAATAAAGATGAGATTAATGATTGACTCTTTAAACTATTTTGAATATATATATAGCTTAACAGAGGATGATTATTTAATAGATTTTGATATTAATATCATTGGTATGGAAAATATAATTTCCAAAAATGTTAATTACATGAATCTTCAATGGGAAATGTCTGCACCACAAACAGAAAAAAGCAAATCTAACCAAGAAATGTATACCGGTGTTCAATACCAATATAACAGTAATAATGAAGTTGATTATTTAAGCTTTAATTCTGCTGATGAAGATAAGATAAATTCAAAGTTAAATTGGGTTGCATTTAAGCAACAGTTCTTTTCTGCTATTCTAATTGCAAAAGATGGGTTTCAAAAGCCAACAATTTTATCTTCAAAAAAATATGAAAAATCTGAACATATTAAAAAAATGTCTGCATCCTTTGAACTTCCCTTCAATCATAAAAGTGAAGAACAATTAAATTTTCAATTTTATTTTGGGCCAAACCATTATAAAACTTTGAAATCATATGGAAAAAGCTTTGAAGAACTTATTCCTCTAGGATGGGGGATATTCGGATGGGTAAATCAATATGTTGTTATCAATATATTTGATTTTCTAAATAAATACTTTACCAATTATGGAATTATTATTCTTTTACTTACTATAATTATAAAACTTGTACTTTCTCCCTTTACTTACAAAGCATATTTATCTCAAGCAAAAATGAAAGTTTTAAAGCCAGAGATAGATAAATTGAATGATAAATTTAAAGGAAAAAAAGATCCAATGAAGGTGCAACAAGAAACAATGAATTTATATCGGAAGGCAGGAGTTAATCCAATGGGTGGATGTTTACCTATGTTATTTCAATTTCCAATATTAATTGCAATGTTTCGATTTTTTCCTGCTTCAATTGAACTTAGACAAAAAAGTTTTCTTTGGGCAGATGATTTATCCTCATACGATTCAATAATGAGTCTCCCTTTTGAAATACCATTTTATGGAGATCATGTAAGTTTATTTACACTATTAATGACTATCTCTACTTTGATGTATACTAGAATGAATACGTCTATGGCCACTGGACAAATGGCACAAATGAAATGGATGATGTATCTAATGCCTATTATGTTCTTAGGATTCTTCAATAATTATGCAGCTGGACTTTCATATTATTATTTTTTAGCAAATATGATTACATTTTCACAACAATTTCTAATGAAAAAAATGATAGATGAAAATGCTATTCTTGCACAAATAGAAAAGAATAAAAAAAATCCAAAAAAGAAATCATCTTTTCAAAAAAAATTAGAGGAATTGCAAAAAAGACAAGAAGCAAAAATGAAGAAAAAAAAATAGTTTATGAAAAAACTTTTTTTTTTACTCATAACACTATATTCTTGTCAATTTACTTATAAGCCGTACGAATATCAACAAAAGAAGAGTTTTATAAGCTTACAAAAAAAATCCTGTTATGGAAAATGTCCTATTTATGAAATTGAGATATTTGAAAACGGAAGTTTAATATTCAATGGAAAAAAAAATATTGAGAATATTGGTGTTTATAATTCAAAATTAACAAAAGAGGACATGAGTAAAATTCTTGATAAAGCAAAACATATTGAATTTTACAAACTACAAAATGAATATATTGAATCATTAAATGATCTTCCTAAAACAATTTTAAAAGTTAAAAATAAAGTCGTTGAATATAATTCAGAATATCCAAAAGAATTAGAAATTTTAGAAAATCTAATTTATGAGATATCTCTAAAATCCATTAACTCTTAATTTCTCTAAAAAATATGTCAAAGAATTTTTTTTATCAACATCTAAATCATAAGAAATTCGATTATTTAAATATTCTTCTAAATTAGCTTTATAATTAAATTTATAATCAAAAAATTTAATTGCTTCTTGTATATTTTTCACCCCAAATGATAAGGCTAAATTAAACTGACTTAAAAATTTATTGTCAAAATTTTTATTAGTCACCCATAAGGCAAAAACAAAGGGAAGACCAGTCAATTTTTTCCATATAGATGATAAATCGTAAACATATTTATATTCATCTTTCAAAGAAAATGTCTTATCGCCAATTACTAGTGCTGTTGATTTTTTTTTCAATAAAACTTCATTTTTTATTTTTACTCTAATAAGATTAGGTTGAACTTTCCAATATTCCTTTAATAATATCATTAATAGCTTAACAGATGTTTCAGAGTCTGAATCAATAAATATATTTTTGACTTCATTTATAGGGATATCAGAATAAATACATACTGTATCAACAGAACCATCAGCACCTATACAATAATTAGATATTATTTTAGGATCCTTTATCATTTTAATAGAAACAACTGGAATTAAACCAATGTCAACCTCGTTACTTATTAATTTTTTTGCGCATGTAGATGGATCATCTAAACCAATATTTATTTCATTATTGAAATGCCATTTATTCAAACCATATAAGAAAGGAATAGTATTCGAATAAGAAACAATGGATATCTTAATCATATTAACACCTTATATAACACAAATAACAAAATAAATATAGATGTAATAAGTTTCAATATAGTTCCTGTTAAAAAACCAATAAGTGAACCTATAGCTACTTTAAAAGGGTTACTTATCTCCTTGTCTGTTTTAGCACCAATATATGCACCTAAAAATGAACCTAAAATAATTCCAAATAAAGGAAAAACAAAAAATCCAATTACTAAACCAATTAAAGCACCATTAGTAGCTCTTTTTCCACCACCAAACTTTTTTACTCCATAAATTTGCAACCAAACATCTAAAAATGTTATTAATATAACTAAAACACTAAATAAAAATAAATTTTCTGAATCAAAACTATATGTAGAATAAAAGTGTAAAAGTAAAATACCAAACAATGAAAAAGGGGGACCAGGAATAATTGGAAAGATAGAACCAAAAACACCTAATAGCAATAACAAAAAAGATATAGTTATAATAAATAATTCCATCTTATGTACAAAATTAAAAAAGTTAAATGTTATTATAGTAAAGATTTAACATATCATTTTATAAATTGATTAAATTTGCAGAAAAAATCTTATATGCTAAATGCCATTTCTCCCATTGACGGAAGATATTACAATAAAACGGAAAAATTAAAAAAATATTTTTCTGAAGAAGCATTAATTAAATATAGAATTCAAGTTGAAGTCGAATATTTTCTTGCTTTATGCAATAGCTCTATTGTTCAATTAAATCACTTTCCTATTCAAAAACAAAAAGATTTAAAATCTCTTTACATAAATTTCAATACAAATGATGCTAAAAGAGTTAAAGAAATAGAAAAGAAAACAAATCATGATGTCAAAGCAGTTGAATATTATTTAAAAGAAAAATTTGATGCTTTAAACCTTTCTGAATTTAAAGAATTTATTCACTTCGG
>MDSV01021534.1_pt1 | contig 54845 bp, 52 predicted proteins | sample 810851 | NCBI WGS metagenome assembly MDSV01 (sample SAMN05326640, study PRJNA326480) | marine metagenome | isolation source: seawater | place: Atlantic Ocean: North East | collected 2012
AAACGACTATCGAGAAAGAATCGGAAAAGAGCAATATCGCAAAAAAAGGGAGGGGAAGGAGATAGACCACGTTTCCCCTCGAGGCCATTCGATCAGCAAAAAAACGGAAATTTCGTGCATGGTAACAACCGGGACGTGAGAATTCGAAAAAGAAACAGCCCTACGCCAACCTAGTCGAGCTCAAGCAAATAATTGTTAAATGTGGTCTGCCTTTTTTCTAAAAATTTGGCAATGTGAGCCTAGCGTACTCACAGTGTTAAGCTTAGCCGCCCAAACCGTACCGTAAACAGTTAATACCAATAACGACTACCCGGTATTTATCTTTGATAAATACATCACTTATCATGTTTTGTAATTTTCAACTTAGTTAGGCGCGTATATATGTAACTATTTGTTTATTAATCTTTTCTGACTCTTTGGTATAGAGAGATGGAGCCCTTTAAGAACCAAACAAAAACTACTCCCCACCAGAGAGCAAAAAACCAATCGTTTTTGTTTGTACCATTCCACCTCAACCATTCAAATACAAACCCTTCCACAAATAGATCAAATGATAAGAGAACAAAAAAGCCAAATACCCAAGTCAGGAAAAAATTAAGATTGCTTAGCTTGTTTCTAATCTGTGACATACAAAGTCATTCGACCACAGCAATTTATAGTTGAGCGCAGAGTCAAGAGTATGTCTTTACCTTAACTCCTTGTGAAATTTTAATTAGTTCAAATTTTTTAAATAAAATTTACGAGGGCTAATTCTTTACCTAGTGATTAGATGTTGTTTTTACTCACGGCGAGGATTGTTTTCGGAGTAGCAATACCAGCCTTTTTTAGAGCCCTGTGCGTAAGTGCACTGCTAATTTGAAGTCGCGGTGCCCGACTGTCGCTAATGATCGCGCAGTTTTGGTGCTCTAACCAAGCTAGTGCTGCCTCAGGGAGGTGCATGATTCTTTCCTCCAAGTCCCAAAGTTCGCAAGATACGGTCGGCCCGGTGGAGCGGTTTTTAATGAATCGTCCAATAATTGTTCGCATGAAGGACGCGCAATTTGCGCTCGCGATCACATTGACAGTATAAAATACAGTATAATGATATGATAAACGTATTTTATTAGTTAAGTATGGCTATTTATGAAATATTATATGGTTATTGAGTAAAATGCCTTTTAAAGCTTCAGCTTCTCGATAGCCTACTCTGGCCCTTTTGACCCCTCATTTTTATTACAGATCTGCCATTTTTCGGTGTAACATGTGCACCAAAATCTAGCCAAGTTATTCAATGCCTCGCGATATGGACGAAAGCGCGAGAGATTGAGCGAATGATACTTTAATTGCGTTGAACAAGAGGTCTCAAATGAAAGCTAATAATTACTCCAGGCGGCCCAATTTGCCCAAGACAGCGGTAGCCGCAGCCATCTCTGCAGCATTATCAGTGCCTGCGGTTGTTGTCGCCCAGTCAGGTGATATAGACGAGATTGTGGTCACCGGCTCCAGAATACCGGCGGATCCGAATGTCATTTCTTCGGTTCCAATCCAATCTTTAAATGCAGAAGACATTCGTAATTCTGGAGAAATCAATATCGCCGATATCGTAGCTGATATTCCCGCTCTGATTTCCTCCCAAACAGCAGAAAATTCAGCTACCGGTGCAAACAGCCTCAATTTGAGAGGATTGGGCGGTGACCGGACACTGACGCTGGTAAATGGTAGGCGTCACGTAGCGGGATTCCGTGGCTCTCAAGCTGTAGACACTGGCACGATTCCTCGGGCCCTGGTCCGGAGTGTTGAAGTCACGACGGGCGGTGCGTCAGCGGTTTATGGTGCCGACGCGGTTACCGGCGTTGTGAACTTCATTCTCCGAGACGATTTCGAAGGTTTCCAAGTTGACATACAACAGGGTTTACCTGAACGCGGGGAAGGGCGAACAACAGCAGTCGATGCTACCTGGGGCATGAATTTTGACGACGATCGCGGAAACGTCGCAGTTTCTCTCAGTTTTGAAGATGACACCGGCATTCTCTACGGAGACCGAGACTGGTCTAGAGACAATGGCATTTCCTCTGTTGGGCCGAGGGCTAATCCCTCGACTGACCCCAACGCGCCGCCCAGAGCTGTCGTTGACAATCCCACGTTTTGGTTGACTTCTCAGGCCGGTTCGATAGCGCCCACTTTTGGTGGCAGAAGCACGACTTATGTTGATATCAACAACAACGGGATAGCAGACTGCCAAGAGTCTGAAGGCGGACGAGTTGGTTATCTCGCTGGATGCTGGATTACTAATCCAGACGGCTCTGTCCGGGTGAATCAAGATGGCACAGTCTTGGGAACCTTATGGGGTCAAGGTGGTGATGGGGGTGTTATATCTGCAAACCGTGATTCGCTGTACCCAGAAACCGAGCGCGCGGTTGTCAATATCAACGCCAATTACGACCTAACAGACACGTTCAATGTGTTTTTTGAGGGCAAATATGTAGAGGCTACATCTACAACCTTCTCTGAGGGCGATGGTTTCTATGACACCCTCTTCATTCAAGCAGACAACCCGTACATTCCATCCCAACTCCTCCCAGTGGTAGCTCAGACAGGTGGGCTGTTATTGACTCAGGATCCACACGACTTTAGCGATAACAACCCCTTTGAATATACACGAGAGACCACTCGCTTTGTCGCAGGGTTTGAGTGGGAGATGTCCCCTGAACATACGCTTGAGGTTTCTGTTAACCATGGCGAATTCACCAACACGAGTAATACAACGACTACCGTCCTGGACCGAACCTTCGCAGCCATAGATGCAGTCAAAGACAGCAGCGGTAATATAGTTTGTCGATCAGACCTAAACCCCTCAGCAGCCTACGAGATAGACTACTTTGCTGGTTCTAACAACTACGCCAATGGATCCTACAGCAGTGATCGTTATTACTCTTTCTCTCCGGGGGATGGCCAGTGTCAACCTCTGAACCCATTTGGCACATATTCTGCCAGCGAGGCAGCACAAAATTTCATCACTATGCCTCTCGAAAGAGTTCTTGAGCTCGATCAGACGGTACTTAATGCGACATTGATAGGTGAGTTTGAGTTTGCCCCACGTCTTCTAGATGGGCCTATTGGGTACGCGACGGGTATAGAGTATCGTGAGGAATCTAGCCTCAATATCCTCGATCCGCTCGACCTAGGCATTATGCCGGCTGGTACATCATATACGGCGGGTCAGAGCGTAAACGAGGTAAGTGATTGGCTTTATACATTCATTGATTACGATAACTCTCAGCAGTACAACACTCAGGGCGAGTATGACGTAACGGATGCGTTTGTAGAATTCAGGCTTCCTGTACTCCGAGGTAGGGCACTTGCAGAGGAGCTAACTATCGATGGGGCGGCTCGAATTGCGAATTATTCAACCCTAGGTGAAGCGACCACTTGGAAATTTGGCACGACATGGGCACCGAACAACGAGCTGAGCTTTAGGGGGACTATTTCGGAAGCGGTCCGAGCACCTAACATTTCTGAGCTTTTTGATCCCAAGTTACCCATAACAGTTGCCGCGAACGCTGATCCCTGTGACCCAAATAATGTCGCTAATGGAACCGCTAATCGGGAGGCTAATTGCATTGCCGCACTCCAGGCAACTGGCCTGGCCCAGGCAGATATTTTCGACTCTAATGGCAACTACGCTTGGACAAACCCACTTACGGCGCGTTTTGCTGGTGTGTCGGGCGGAAACCCTGCTCTTGATGTTGAGACTGCAAATACCGTCACTGTGGGAGCGGTCTACAGGCCAGAGGTGGTCGAGGGACTGACCCTGACTGTCGACTATTGGGATGTAGTGATTCAAGACGCGATCTCTGCAGTGGGATCATCAGACATCCTTGAAGGTTGTTTTGACTCTGCTTCGTATCCTAGTTTGGGATTCTGTAATGCCTTCACTAGGCGAGGAGATGGCGGTCTCAATTTCCTTGAGACGGGACAGATCAACTTTGCGAAACTCGAGGCACGCGGTATTGATTTCTCCGCTAACTATGATTTCACCGTCGGGGAAAACAATTTTGGAGTCAGGCTGGTTGGATCAAGACAGGAGAGACTCGATAGGTTTTTTAATCCACTAGACATGACAGACGTCGACCCTGAGATAATGGAAATACAGCGTCCTCGACTAACTGCTTCGCTTGGTTTGTCCTGGGACAGAGGTCCAGTGAGAGTTGGGCTTCAAACCATTTATCAGGGAAAGCAGGGAGTGGATGAAATCGAAGAGGTTCGCGGCATTGCTGGGCAATCGCCGTTATATGGTTCCGCAGGGTTCTTTGGAAACGTGCTTATATCCGATCTCAACGCGAGCTATCAGTGGAAGGATGGGGTTAACTTTTTCGCAGGCATAAACAACCTGTGGGATGAGGAGCCTTTTTCAACACAGACGGCATGGCCCGTCGGACCAAGAGGCAGGACTTTGTTCCTCGGCCTATCGTACTCGCTATAATTTATGGTGAGATTCTGACAAAGCCCGCGCAAGCGGGCTTTTTTGTGACTACTGTTCTTGTTTTCTTGCTGCTAAGAAGAAAGTAGACCACGTATAACAAGTATACGCTGCAGTTCTACTAGGTTGGCCTCGGGATGTTTCTTTTTCGAATTCTCTTTCGAACCGGCAGTTACCAGGCATAAAATTTCCGCCTGTTCCAGTACCGGCATAAGCTGCTCCTTTTCTGGACGCGGATTAAAGCGCTCGAATTCAAGAAAATAACCCTCGGTATCGATCGCGACGAAGCCATGGTGGGCACGGCCAGGCAGCGGGTCATATGCAGTGGAACGCATATTCACATTCTGTGTTTGCAGGTAATCCCACCATTCATCGAGCTGATCGGTTACCAGCGCAATCGCCGCAGTCTTTGGCTCGTCAGCCCCGTGCATTCCCTGCTCAGCATCCACCAGGGTAATGAAAGACTTTAGCGCCACCTGAACTATCTTAGCGAAGCCGTAGTCAGCCACTATCCCCATTCCCAAGATCTGGCTATAGAACGCTGCGGCAGCTTTAAAGTCTGCATATTAGAAAAAGACATCACTGGCGCTAGTGCTAAATTCTGCAAAAGGGTTTGTTGTTGCCGGCGCCCCGCTGCCATCGGAAGCCGGCGGCTGCGCTGGCTCACACCCCAACAACGCGAGCAATACAAACCCTAACAATAGCAAGCGCTCCATGTTAATCCCTCCATAATAGCTTCTAATTTTCTGTACTGATGATTCTTTATTTCCAAAGCCGAATGCCTCAGATAGTCAACGCCAGAATGAACACTGAATAGGCGGCAAAGAGTATCGCCCACATGGGAAATTTTTCTGGTACCAATATCGTAGATACCATCAGGCCAATGCCGACAGAGGGAACAGTGATGGAAGGCAACACCCCATAGCCGTACATGAAGATATTCACGTAGGGCCCAACCAGGAAATACATCAACATCGAAAGCGCCGACAAACGGCCAAGGCGGCGGCTTTCGTCCAGCAGATGGAGGGATTCACTTTCTGGAGGTGACAGGGCAAGTTCTGCGGCACCATAGAGAAATATCGATCCAAACACCAGCACCATAAAATCAAGAAACTGCCACTCATCAATGCTGCGTAGACCCCAGCCAATCCACCATAATTGCAAGATAAAGACCAACACACTCAGCGCCCAAGTAATGGGTGCCCAATGAAACACGACCTGCTCGTGACTGCGCACGATCATGCCCATGGTGTGTAGCAAACGTGTGAGAGCCAGACCCAGGATGATTGAAACCGCAATAAAGATATATTCGTGTTGTGACATGCTCTCTGCTTAGCGCGGAGAATTATTCGACTTTGAATTCACTGCCGCTGATTTCTAAGGCGCTGCCAATGGCCGCCCACGCACTTTTAGAGCCAGTAAAGCCACAACAGTGGTAAGAGACTCATAGCCAAGCGCACCCCAGGTATATGCGCTCACCGCATCGGGACTCAGTATCAAGGACAGCAACCGAGCAAAAGCCAGCGCACCTATGCCAAATACCAGCAGCAACAAGCCAGCGCGGTAAAACTCTCGATTGAGAGCAGCAAAGCCACAGTAAAGCCCGAGCCCGGTTTGCAAGCCACCATACATGGCGCCGACCTCGGCAAATCCATCACCATTTAAAATCTCAAGTCCGGCGAAATCCGCTGGCGTCGCCGGAGAAAACAGGCTCAATAAGCCATAACCGGTGAACATAACAGCCGATAGCCAGAGAATCCCCTTACCCGACATATTTAGAATTCCTGAGCACCTATCTTGTCTAATTGATAGTTCTAGCATACAACTGGTGACGCTCGATTGCACTGTCTACCGGGCCCTCGCCGAAGTATACTCTCTGCATAAATGCACTGAGGCTGATTAAATAAAGGACCCTCGATGTTAAAACAAAAAATAGTCACACTCGGCAGTTGCGTTCTACTTTTTCTTACAATGAATGTTGCTGAGGCGGGCGTTACCCTGGTGAGGTTTGGCCCAGAGGGAAGCGAAAAACCCGGCATTATCGATGCCCAGGGCCAGCTGCGGGATCTCTCAAGTCACGTCAGTGAAATCACACCAGAGACGCTTTCACAGGCGTCACTGGATGACATAGAGGCGATCCCGGCTGGCGATCTTCCCCTGGTCACCGGCAACCCCCGTCTCGGTGTTCCCCTGACCGGCATCGGCAAGATCGTTGCGATAGGCTTCAACTATATTAATCACGCAGCAGAGATGGAAGTTCAGCTACCCGAAGAACCCCTGACCTTCATGAAAGCAACCTCAGCCCTGACTGGGCCTTTTGATGAAGTCATCCAGCCTCGCAATGGCCGCAAGCTGGACTACGAAGCAGAGCTGGTGGTAGTTATCGGGCGTCGTGCGCAGTACATATCGGAAGACGAAGTATTCGACTATATCGCCGGCTACACCGTTGGACATGATGTTTCAGAACGTGCATTCCAGAGAGAGCGTGGCGGCCAGTTTACTAAAGGTAAATCTGCAGATACATTCGCACCGGTCGGCCCCTACTTTGTCTCCGGCGATCAGATAGATGACATCCAGAATCTTTCAATATGGTCTGAAGTCAATGGCGAGATGCGTCAGCAGGGTAATACTGCCGACATGGTATTCGGTGTAAAGGAGATCGTCAGTCACCTGAGTCAGTTCATGACCTTGCATCCGGGCGACATCATATTCACCGGCACGCCGGCCGGTGTCGGAGATGGTATGGAGCCACCACAGTATCTGAAGCCGGGCGATGTAGTCAGAGTTGGTATTGAAGGTATTGGCGAACAACGTCAGACCATTGCTGCCCCAAGATAGGGGCAGCAATTAATTTTTGCTACCCCTGCACGAGCCTGAGCTAAGCCGACCGCCTGAAAATCACGTGGTCTAACGTGACGCATACGCTGAGCCGGATACATTGCTGAAGAGAAAAGCCATGGCTTCAGAAGAATCATTCTTTGGCAAACCTCCGACAACTGCTCGAGAATCTCAGCGAGGCAGAAAGAAGACTTCTTGACCTCTCATCCCGCCACAAACCCTAATTGATCAGGCAATTAAGCAAGACCAATAAACCAGGCTATGAACTCACCTTATTCTTGCCCCAGTGGCTCAGGCTCTCAACTATGACTTGGAGCGGCACTGCAATTCCTTGAGCAGGATCAACACTGAGGGCGCTGGCCAGCACAGTCGCGCCCGATAGCTGCAGCATCCCCAATCTGCTGCCTCCTTTTTGGCACTTTCTGGGCCAATTAAAAAAACTAATGGGCATAACCAAACTAAGGTCACCGACAGACGCGTAGTATTGAAAAAATCTAAAGCTCATTAAGGCCGATAACAAGCAATGACAGCAAAAATATTTGTGTTACACGAACATAACGAATGGACCGTGCATCTGCAGAACAGGTTGAAAGAGCTGAGCCTACCTTACGAGCTATGGCACCTGGATGAGGGTCACTTCGACCTATCCAGCCAACCCCCTGAAGGGGTGTTTTACAGCCGCATCAGCGCATCATCCCACACCCGCGGCCATCGCTTCGCACCTGAGTACGCCGAGGCAGTATTAGCATGGCTGGAGCGATATGGACGCACTGTGATTAACGGCAGTCGGGCGCTTCGACTTGAGGTGAGCAAAGTTAACCAGTATATGGCGCTGAATGAGTCCGGTATTGCAACGCCAAAGACATTAGCAGCAGTGGGAAGGGAAAACATTGTCAGAGCTGCTGAAGAGTTGGGGATGGCGAGCTTCATCACCAAGCACAATCGCGCCGGCAAGGGTCAGGGCGTGCAGCTCTTTCACTCGATTGAAGCACTGCAGGGATATCTCAATGGGCCAAATTTCGATGAGCCCGTAGATGGCATTACCCTGATCCAGCAGTATATCCAGGCGCCCACGCCACACATTATTCGACACGAGTTCATTGACGGGAATTTCTTCTACGCTGTTAAAGTGGACACGTCAGAAGGATTTGAGCTTTGTCCCGCCGACGCCTGTTCAGTCGAAGACTTGTTCTGCCCCACCGAAGCAGAGCAAGACGGACCGAAAGCTAAATTCGAAATCCTGACAGACTACCACCCCGATTTTATCGAGCAGTATGAAACTTTTTTACGGGCTAACAGGATTCAGGTAGCAGGCATTGAGGCTATCCAGGATGCCGCTGGCATGATCTATGCTTTTGACGTAAACACCAACACTAATTACAACTCGGACGCAGAGGCGGCAGCTGGTCATTTCGGCATGCTGCAACTGGCACAGTACCTAGGCAATGAGTTGGGACAACTCGAAACAAAATCGGCCTGATTGACGATACTCCACGGCTAATGCGGCCAAACCTCCCAGTTCGACTGACGAACAGACAAATCAGAGGGATAAGCCCCTTGTATTCTGGCCCTATTAATTTAGGCTTCAGTCATCCAAAAGGAGAACCCCAAGAATGAAATCATTTAAGCTATTATTCGTCTCACTGACTGCCATATTTCTGTTAAACCCTGTGTTTGCCGCCGATGAACTGCCCATCCCGGGCTACGGTGCTGGCCGCGACTATCCCGATGCTCACCTGACCCCAGACCCCAACACTGAATACAAGGTTTTATTCGATCTGGTGGTAGAGGATGACAATCTGGATGATCCGTATCCCATGCTGCCGCTGATCGCACGCTACATCAACACCCTGGCTAAACTCGGCGTGCCGGAAGAAAACCGCAAGATTGCTATCGTCATGCACCGGGGATCAGGCCTTATCGGACTGACCAACGAGGAATTCAGAGCCCGACATGATGGCAAAGACAATCCCAATATCGAACTGATCAAGATGCTTCATGCTGCTGGCGTGGAATTCCACCTGTGCGGACAGGGTGTGTTATCACGCGGCCTGGAGGAAGATGATCTGCTGGATGAAATCCAGGTTGACTACTGGGCGCTTACCACCCTGATTGAGCTTGGCCGGCAGGGCTATGTGCAAATTGGTGGATAATAGCTGTCAGCGCATACCTTTAAGTAGCTTGACTCTGGCTGGCGCTTAGCCCGAGCCAAGCTACTTAACCTCTTTAATTCACCCCCTTTCTTCGCCCGCACGATATACCCTGCTAACGCTATTTAGTCTCCTGTCCCATCAACAGCGGCGCTGCGCCCATGGAGAATACGGCAATGATCCAGCCAAACATCTTGCCGCTGGCTACAGCTTCCCGGTCAGTCGCGTCCTGCCTGATCATACCCCGGAACAGACCCAGGCTAAATAAGGTACAGGTACTGTTGAGCGCCGAGTTATAGCTTGAAAGAATCGCCCCCAACATAGCCGCCGCAAAAAACCCGGATAGCGCCGTAGGCAGCACGGCATTCACCAGCTGACCATAGGCCTGATCGGCATTGGCGGCACCCAGATCAGGAAACATGGCGAATGCGATCAGCCCCGGCAGCACCAGGAACAGGGGTCCGAACAACTTGAGCAAGCCAGTGGTGAGCACCCCCTTCTGACCCTCAGCCAGGGATGATGCGGACATACTGATCTCCGTCTTGATTGATTGAAACTGATTCTGAGTGATAGTCGAAGCATCTGGCCCTACCAGCAATTAGCAGCGACAGCATTATTGTAGCGCTAACTATCATGGGCTTGCAGTTCTGGATCATGCATACTGCAATAAAACGGTAAGAAAAAACTTGGAACTCCAGGAATTCGGAAAATGACAAGGCGAATCCATTCCCTGTTGCTTTTGGCTTGCCTGCTGGTACTCAATACAGGGATTGCACCCCGCGCTGCAGCGCAATCCTCGGAACCAGTGCCTACGCCCTTCTCTACCAATGTGCAGACTGAATGGCTACATGAGGTGTTGCCCCTGGCGGAAACCTTCGGGGACAAGCAAGGCGAGCCCGCCGCCTGGCCCGGCTATCGCACGAACCCGCAGAGCCGACAGCGTGAGTTGATTGGCTATGCCTTCCACAGCGCCGATGTGCCTCCAGTTGAGCCAGGGTATAGCGCACCCATCGATATGCTGGTGGGCGTTGATGCTGACTTCAAATTGACCGGCGTGAAGATTTTAGACTATGAAGAGACTTACCTGCGCATCAAGGGCGATTTCCTGGCCCAGCCCGACCTGCTAAGACAGTTCCGCAACAAATCCATCAGTGACGAGTTTCAGATCGATCAGGATATCGATGGCATCGCGGGCTCGACCGTAAGTGTATTTGCCATAGCCAGGGGTGCCCGCAATGCCGCTCGCCAGATTGCTGAAGCCTATCTGGATTACGATCCCGGTGATCCCGTGCGGGAAGCCAGGGGCGCACGCACCAAGGAGTTAATGAGCGGCAGCAGTTGGGAAGAGATGCTTTCTAGTGGCATGGTCCAACAGTTACAAATCCCGCTAGAAGATGGGAATAAGCTACTACTCTCCTTTAGCTACATAGGCGTACCGGGACTTGGCGACTTCTGGGTAGGCAACGAAAAATATGCCATGGCGGAGCGCGCCGCCAGTGTCTACCTCGGTGGCCATGAGATCGTGCTGGTAGCCATTGGCGGCAGTGCCGCCGATAGATTTCAGTACTATCAGCTGCAGGTGGTGCAGGAAAATAGTGACGCACTCAACTGGTTCCGAAGATTCACCACTGACAGCTATGTCCCTATGGGAGCAGCGGAAACAGGCCTTCTCGCCGAACAGGCCGCGCTGGTCGGCGCCATTGTGCTGCCTCAGACTGTCGATGTAACGCAGCCTTTTACTTTGGCATACCGTCACCTTAACACCACTGAACGATTCACCATCGATATTCAGCTAACAGGGCTGGCTCTGCAGTTAGCGCAGGGTGAGGATGTATTGAGCGCTGCAGAAATTGAAAGTATCCTGCGCGCTGAAAACAGCTGGCTCAATCAACTAATCCAGGATCCTTCCTGGGGCGTGACACCCTGGAGTGATGTTGCTGCCCTGCTACTTATTCTGGCCTCAGCCATGACGGCATTCCTGCGTAAGAGCGAACAGCTGCGTTGGATAACTCTCACCATTACTGTCGCGTACCTGGGATTCTTCGACGGTGGTTTCATATCTGTCTCTCACATAGTCAACACGATCAAGCTGGGCCCGGCATTCCTGGCAAGTGGTTTGCCACTGCTGCTGTTTGCGGCCTTTACAATAGTGACAACACTGCTGTGGGGACGGATATTCTGCTCATCCCTGTGCCCCTTCGGCGCAGTTCAGGACTTTATCACTCGTTTTGGGCCAAAACTCTGGAGGCGTCAGGTTTCACAGTCTGTACATGATAAGGCAATTTATATTAAGTACTTGATTCTGGTACTCATCATCGGCACCGCTGCGCTTGCCCCACAAGTTTCAATCTTTCAATACTTCGAGCCCTTCGGCACGCTGTTTTTTGTGAACGGCACTCTGATCCTGTGGGTTATCCTTATTGCTATCCTGGCAGCCTGTTTCATCGTGCCGCGCTTCTATTGCCGCTATGCTTGCCCGCTTGGCGCGGCACTGGGGGTAGTCTCCCTGGTCAGCCCACTACGCATCAAACGGGTGCCACAGTGTGATGTCTGTATCGTCTGCGAACGAGCCTGCCCAACCGGTGCCATTCGCGGTGAGAAGATCGACTTTAAGGAATGCGTGCGCTGCGATATCTGTGAAATCAAGTTGATTGAGCAGAAGGGTTCCTGTCGGCACTCGATGGAGCACATCATTGCTTCCACAAACACGGCCTCGTCGAACACCGCCTAAACAAACACCGCCTAGACCACGGACGCGTCAACTGAAGTTGAATGCAGTCCTGCCCGATAAGTCTGGACTGGATTTGAACAGCCTGACAAGCACCGAGGGCCTGCCTACTCAGACAACTGGGGAAAGTACTCTTTGCGAAACTTGACTGGATTGGCGAGACGGTTATCGCGTCCGGCCTGCACTTCGGCTGCGCTGTAGGGCTCGAATTCTTCTAACTCTGGGTAAAATTTACTGATCATCCAGTTCATAAGATCAGCCATCTCCTGCATGGTGATGGGAGAATCCGTCACGCCAGGTACCCGCAGCATATAGCCGCGACCCTCATCGCTGGTGAGCAGTTTATCGAGGTTCTGACGCAGGTCAGGCACTTCGGGAGGATCGCCAGAACCATCCTCGATATGACAACCCGAGCAATGCAGCAGGTAGGAGAACGCAGGTGGATTTTGCGGTTGAGCATTGGACCAAGCGCTCAACAACCCAAAACTCAGCAAAATGGAAAATGCTGAAATATTAATAAGGTTGTGGCGCGGTTTAGCCAACTCAATTCCCAGCCAGTAGTTCGAGACGTTCCTGAATAGGATCATGCATCGGGCGTTCGCGACCCGACAGCACGTCAGCTGCAGTGAATGGCGTGAAATCTGCATTCCCCTGGTAAAAGGATTTGACGATCCAGTTCAGGAGTTCCGCCACCTCATCAGCACTGCCGGGCGCACCAATGACTCCAGGCACGCGCAACATGAAGTCACGGCCCTCGGGGCTTCCAATCAGATAACTGAGATCATCACGCAGGCTGGGAACATCAGGGGGCAGGCCAGTGCCATCGTACTGGTGACAGCCGACGCAAAACTGAAGAAACCGGAATTTAGGACTCATCTGCGCAACTGCCGCAGGCGCCAGCAAAGCAAATACGGCACTAGCGACAATGGCGCCAAGTAAAGAGCGGAGCATACTACTGTCCCGCGACGTTGCTTTCTTCCACCCCCATGATGCGGGCGAGAGTACAGTGGTAGGCATGGCTGGTGGAGCCAAAGCACCAGAGGATACTATTGGCCTTGCCCGGGTAGTAGACCGGTCGGTCACCTTCAGAGCGATGACAGCCACAGCGACCACAGCTGGATTTCCCGCAGCAGTCATTATAGGAGATCAGGTAGTCGCGACCGTCGCCTGGATTGTGGCAGGTGCCAACCCAGGCCACCGTCGCAGTCTGTGAGCCAGGAGGGCACTGGGTGACGGTTCCACCACAGCAACTGCAGGCCTGGCCGCTGAACGCGCAATAACGCCAGTAGTCACAAGAATCAGGGTTTCCCATGTCGGGGATGCTGTCTGAACTCTGGGCATTGGCTTCGCGCACCACCGGCAACATTGGCAGCGCGCCCATACCAGCCAGGAACATGCCGAGTTTGCCGAGGAAGGAACGACGCGAGGTTCGCGAGGAAATAAATCGGACAGCGCCCGTGGTGGCGGCATCCAGATCCTTCAGTAACTGATCTAAAAGCTGCTCTCGGTTGTTCATGCTTGTTCTCCAATTAGTTCTTCTTTTACCAGGTAGTCCTGTATGGACTCGTAACCCGTGCGCATTGATTCCACCAGGCTCTCAAGGTGTTCACGGCTATTAACCAGACCCTTGGAGCGCAGCACCCCTTTTTCATCGATCAAGACTGCATAAGGCAACTTGCTCACCTCAAACTTCATGCCGAGTTCAAGTGAGACCACATAGGGATATTCCTCAATACCCATCTTGCTCACATAGTCAGAATGCTTCTGCACCTCACCGCCATCGCTGCCAAAAACCAGTGAAAGCTTTTCGCTCTTGGCCATTGATTTTGCAGTTGGCACAAGCTCTTTACATACCGGACAAGTAGGCGAGACAAATAACAAGAGCTGCGGCAAGTTTCTGGACCCACCGAAGTCAACCGGGCTGCCGCTCAGGTCAGGCACGGACAATAACGGTGCCGGCTCTCCCACTTTGGGGCCGGCGGTAGTCATCAAGGCACCAGCCGGAGCGAGGCGGGTATGCAGCACACCTATCTGGCGCGCCAGGGCAAACACGGCGAGCACCAAAACCAGGACGACTGCCGACAGCAGCATGACAATTTCAATGAGATAACTATCCATGACTGGCACCCCTGTCATCAGAGAAAGACTGATTGCGCACCAGTTGCTCGACTAACAGGTAAACCATTGCGAGTACGGCGGTCATCAAGACAAGAAACGAGCCATCTGCCCAGGTCATTGCGCGTTCGCTCACAGGGGCTAGTAGCAGGCAGCATCCGGCAACCAATACCCCATTACGGAGCAGCAGCCAGGAGGATAGCAGTTGTGGTTGGCCACCACAGCCGCAATCAATATCGGCCCGGCCACGTAGCATATTTACTGCCATGGAGAGGGCGTAGACCGTAAGAAGAGTGGCGGCAACCACTGCTGCTACTGGTCTGCTAAACGGCACCAGAATTAGAAATACCACTGCCCTTTCAATATAGGGGAGAATTTTTGCCACGGCTGGAAGCATAAACTCCGGCACCAGCTCGTAGGCAGCAAGCTGCGCCTTGAACTGGCCAGGCGCTCTCATCTTGTGCCGTGCCGCCATGAAGAACAGCAGAGCCAAAGAGGCTGAGAGTATAAGGACGATCAATGGGTCAATCATTTACTGTTTACCCCGCCCTAATCCGTGTACAGATTCTGGATTGTGCCGGAGAGATTATCGATCGTTCTGATCAGTCTTCCGGTGACGGGTTCACGCACTTCAATCTCACCACCAACGGATAGCAGCATCAGAGGATCTTCATCCTGGGTTATTTGCACACTGCTAACCATGCGCCCATCTTCCATAGCAAGACGATAGCCGCGGCGCTGTGAGACCGTGCTAAACACCCAGACTTCGGTGCCGGGATCCTCAAAAGTCTCCTGGCCACCACCCTGGTGCATGATTACCGCCAGGACCTCTGCATCGCTGCTATAGGCATAAGCCTGACTGCCACCAAGACGCCAATCATCGTCATCAGACAGCGGCATGCCATTGCGATCAGTCGCGTCGGTATCGGTTGGATTGATGGACCAGCCTTCACTGATCGACACTTCATCGCCATCAACCTGCGCCTCGTAAACCATGCCGTCCATTGTCATAAAAACCCAACCGTCGTCGGAAGGCACGGCGTAATCCAGCACTGGATCCTCAAATAGCTCGAAGAATACTTCGCTGCTTGCGCGCGAGGCTTCTTCGCCATTGCTGTCAATTTCAACGTACTGAATCGTGCCATCGGCACAAGATGAGATAAAACCCTCTCCGGCCGGGTAGATACCTGCACAGTTGGGTGTGGAGATTTCTGTGACAAATTCGTTGCTGTCAAGGTCTACGATTGAAACAGAAATTGCTGGGGTGACATTCCAGACACCGATGAAGTCGTCGTTGATCAAGCCGATCATGCCCGGGTTGCCGATACCAGCCGCCTTGGGTGGTATCTCTGCTTCACTAACAGGCAGCGTTGTATTGGTATCAAAGCCAATCAACACATCGGTGCGGTCACCATAAGTGCCGCGGGTGTAAAACGATCCATAGGCATAGATGCGCTCGCGATCCATCGCTGGTCTTACTGCTGGCGTAAAATTGGAAATGTCCAGCGTGCCCCCTACTCTGCCGCTATCGGCATCCAGCAGGTAGGCTACGCCCCTGCCACGCACCGAAACCCAGTGTGGACCAGTCTCCGGCATATCCAGAGCATCTCCCAGCACCGTGTCCCATGGCTGAGCGTTAACCGAGGCGGCAGAAGCCGTCACGAGAACCGTTAATAACAGACGCGAAAACATTAATTACCCCCAAGGAGTTGGTCCATTCGGCATCCGCACAACCGTATGCTTATTTCACCTCTTTCAAGGACAGGCAGTACTGTGCGGATTTCATTGTTCTTATTAGGCGGCTGATTCAGCGACCGAAGCATGATTTCCCGCCCAGGCGCTGGTTTAACGAGCCAGAGAATCACAATTTCCCCCGGCTAGCTTCCCGCGTAATTGCAGTAGGCAAGACCATCCTTACAGCGAATCAACCAAGCTCATTTATACTGCAATTCACATACTAGACCAAGTAAAGTTTATAGCGAGGTAAGTAACTGAAAAGATTAAGTATTGTTAGGCTGGTTTAGCCAGCAAGCCGGCTTTTGCGTGCTGGTCGTGCCCAACACGCACAACAACACACCGATGTTACCCGAGATAACGGGATTTTTGACGACTACGAGCAGCTAAGACACCGCCCTGAAGCATGGCAGGCGAGCCCTGCAGAACAAGCTGTAGCGGCTAACCAGGAGAACATTTCCCAACAAAAGCCAGCGCACCCAGACCATAGTCCAGATAGACAACGACAAAGTTTGAATCGTTAGGGTGAATGGACAGGGTAGCCTCGCCGAACGCAATATTGTCGGTGCGACATACCACATAGCCCTTGTTTTTCTGACAAGCGCCGCGGTAGTCAGTAAAGCCCGAACGACGCCAGCCTCGTTCCGTATCGACGATCCAATCCTGCCGAGACAGGACATCACCGTCTTCACCAGAAGACGATATATTGTAGGGGTCGATTGAGACAGTCGCCGATTCCTTGCAGAAATAGACTTCTGCACTCACGGTTGATGAGAAGGTAAGCAGGATTACTAGTGCTTTAAAGCCGTGTGGCCAGTGTCTGATCATATTCAAGCCCTACCGTACCGCACATACTACGGATAATTGATACAGGCTAATACGAACGTGACAGGGTTTAGATTAGTTAGTACTGCAATGGCTCGCGGGAGCTTTCAGCCGCGGGCTTAAAATTGCTTCAGCGGCAAGGCTATCGATCTGCCACCAGATAAAGATCAAACAGACCCGCTGCACCTCTCATATGTGAGTGCCATAAGTTCGGTTGCAACCCAACAAGGCCGGCTAACTCAAACAGGCTAATTGCAGCTAATCTATTGGCTAGTTTAATCCGCTGCGATAGGCAGTAACAGTTCAGTACCCACTGGCCGCTGCACGTCGAAAGCCTTTAAAGTCATGCCCACGAAATTGTAGTAGCCAATCAATCCAACAATATCCACTACTCCCTCATTGCCAAACAGTTCGATCGCTTTGCTGAAGGTTGGGGAGCGGACTTTGTCCGCGCTGACGAGCTCCCGCGTAAACTGCACCAAAGTCTGCTCAGTCTCTCCAAAACCATCGATAGCAGGCGAGGCATCAATATCCCTGCGATACTTAATCAGTTCTATGATCTCCTGCTCCAGGCCAGCCGCCTGGGCCAGTGGCTCATGTGCTGACCACTCATACTGATTACTAATCTCCCGCGCCGTGGAGAGGATGATCAACTCAGTCAATCGTTGATCTTTGGTGGTGCCATAACGCACGCGTTGTCGCACATCAAATTCGGCTTGCGCCAGTGCTGGGCTGTGCATCCACATACCAACAGGTCCACGTAAACCAGTTTCATAACCTGTCCCCGGCCTGACATAAGTGTCGAAAGCCGCCTGTCCCGCTGCGTCCAGATCGTCGCGCTGTACCTGGGGCAGGCGCGCCAGGGAGTCCATGTAAATATCGTCGGGAATCTTGTCCTGGGTTTGGGTGCCCTGCAGCTGATATTCCGCTGGCTGCGCCTGGGTAGCAGTAGACAATGCAGCACATATGACAAGCATAAGAGCGCAGGCTCCTGAACCTAAATTTCTAATCTTCATTATGAGTTCCTCGAAATTTCAGTGCCCACACCACTTTGGGTTAAATCAGGCTATTTCTCAGTTTGGAAAAAGTTATATCAGCTTGCTTATCGTAGGCTGAGATCGCAGCGCTATTGCTGGAAAAATGATCGTTTTGTTCACGATCATTTCCCCGCAAGTTCATACACCGAGGCACCGTAAATCATATCCTCAGGCGCACCCATATCACCGACGATAGCTGAATAATCGGCGCGGTACTTTTTCAATAGCCAACTCTCAAAAGGCTCCATAATTGCTGCGAGAGATGGTGAGTTAGCTCTGCGATAGACTAACAGAAAGTAGCTTTGCCGATAGTAGCTGTCTAGTTAATTGCCCGATAGTTTCCCAGATAGTTACCCAGATAATTGCGCAGTCACTTTAGTCCGGAGTCTTGGTGGCCACACAGTACCCGGGCTCTGGAGTAAATTGCCGATCTCCGGTAAGGTTTAGGCAAATCGAATTTTTACCTCTAATCCAGAGAACCCTCATGCTAAAGCATTTTGCTCCAGCCCTGTTGTTTACATTAGCCCATTCGATCGCAGTATCGAGTTTTGCCCAACCAGCATATGATGTGGTTGAGGCCAGCATTAATGAAATCCAGTCTGCTCTGGAAAGGGGCCAGGTCACCTCTGTTGAAATCGTGGATGCCTATCTTCAGCGTATCGAAGCCTATGATAAACAGGGCCCAGCTCTCAACAGCATTATGCGCGTCAACCCTCAGGCCAGACAGCAGGCTGCAGCGCTCGACGCGGAGCGCTCCGCCGGACGTGTCCGTGGGCCACTGCACGGCGTTCCCATATTAGTAAAGGACAACTACAACACCAGCTCTATCCCAACGACCAACGGCACCGTGGCACTGGCAGGATTCCTGCCAAATGCCAATGCAACCCAGGTGGAGCTACTGCTGGACGCTGGCGCAATAGTGCTCGCCAAGACCACGCTGCACGAGTATGCGCGCGGTATCACGACTGTCTCCTCACTCAGCGGCCAGACCCGTAATCCCTACGATATTCGGCGTGTACCTGGGGGTTCGAGCGGCGGAACCGGCGCCGCTGTTGCCGCCAGTTTTGCTGCAATCGGTCTCGGTTCCGATACCTGCGGCTCGATACGCATTCCTTCTGCTTTTAATAATCTGTTTGGTTTAAGACCCACCAAGGGTTTGTCCAGCATTCATGGCGTCATTCCCCTTTCACACACCCAGGACGTAGCGGGGCCGCTAGCTCGCAGTCTGGATGATCTGGCTATTCTGCTGGACGTTGTCGTCGGCTATGACCCCAGTGACTCTGCAACTGCTGTGATGCAGTCAAATCCTCACCCGCAGTTTCGTCAGAACCTGACCTCAGTTAAGGTCTCAGGTTTGCGCCTCGGCAAATTGACCAGTGCCTTCGAGCGCAGCAGCGCTGCGGTAGTCGATCCAATAGACGCAGCGCTTGAGTGGTATGAGGAAAACGGCGCGCGATTGATAGAAGTGGAAATTCCGGAACTAGCAGAACTGCTGTCTGCCAGCGCGTTAATTGGACATGAATTCCGACCCGATCTCGAGCAGTACCTGGCACAGTTCGGCAGCATAGCCATCACCGACCTGGCCGATATCGTCGATAACGGGCTCTATCATTACAGCCTCAACCAGGGCATGACCCGCAGCCTGGAAACCGAGACAGATGAAGAAGCCTATGCTGCTGCTTTAGCAGCGCGCAGCGAGGTATTGGCTGCCATCGAACAAGTGTTTCTTGATCATGAACTGGATGCCATAGTCTATCCCACGGTGACAGAAACAATTGCGTTCACCGGGGAACCTCAGTCTGGTAGCCAGTGCCAGCTGTCTGCACATTCCGGTGTCCCCGCGCTTGCCATGCCGGTTGGATTCACCAGTCGCGGCCTGCCGGTGGGGTTGGAATTGCTGGGACTGCCTTTCCAGGATGCTCGCCTGTTGGGTATGGCTTATCCCTATGCCGAGGCAAACTCACCGCGACAAGCACCCAGCTCCACCCCGCCGTTGCAGTCAGGTCTAGCCCCTGCCCTACAGAGTTTTGACCTGTCATTTGCGGCACAGGGAGCCATACTGGAGGGCGAATTCGAATACGACCTGCCAAGCAATGAGCTTCGCTATAATGTTCGTCTGGGCAATGAAAATAGCGCGGAAGTCTATGCCGTCACCCTTATGATCGATGACGAAGAAAACGCCGGACTGGACGAGCCGCTGGTCTACAATCTGATGGGTCCAGACAGGACCGAAGCCAGTGGCAGCCTATTTATGTCACCAGCATTTCGGGCTGCATACGATGAGGACCGGGTCTATCTCAAAGTGTTTGCAAGTGGCATGGATGTGGGTGGTGTCGCGCAAAGATTGAAGTAGCCCAGCGATCTGAGGGCCCCAGCATCGGGGAGAAAATGGGAGAATTCATTTTGTGCGATGCCCTTATAGCAAGGCTTTACTGTAAAACCGTTTGCCCGGTATCGAAGTGCTCAAGTATGTTTGGGCAAACAGATTCATCAGTCGCAGATCCAGTGGTCATCAGATCCAGAAAAGTCGTAGTGGCGAAAGTCGCGAAAGCCGGCACGTCATGTTCGAAGGATGTATTGAGAATCGCGTGTTCAACAGATATTTGATAAGCATTCTCTGGATGCATGATCTCTGCACCGATGACGAATGACTCATCGGCGAAGGTAAGATACGGCGTATTCTCGAACGGTCGCCCACTGTGGGCAATGCGCTCACCTTCGCAGTTGGCCATGATGACAAACAACAGATCATCCATGATGCCAAGCGGGTCGAGCCGGCCCTCGGAAAACTCACTCCAGGTCACGACCAGGTCAAGTGCGGGATTGATACTATCCGGCGCTACGGATCGTCCTGCCTGAGAAAGCAATATCTGCGGGGCGGCCGGCAAGCCGGAACCGCTGATCCTTTGGTTCTTCATCACTACAGTTTGACTGACCGAGCCGGTGCTTGGGGCAGAGAAAAGAAAAATATAATCACCATCCGGGTAATTGGCCTCTAATTCCTGCTCACTGGAGTAACGCCCACCATGCATTTCCAGCGCATAGCCACCGTCTATAAAATCGATTGGGCTGGCTGTAAATGGGGGCCTGATGCTCGCGGGAGAAACAATGCCATCAGACTGACGAAAAATTTCTGCGAAAAAGTGATAGTTCAGCGTCTTCACAGAACCATCGAGTTGCTGCCGATGATTTGAAGTTTTGCCCGCAACGATAAAAGTGATGTCGCTTTGCTGCGGAAACGCAAGCGGCGGTAGCGCGAATGCAACGACAAACAAAGCTTCTCTCAGCATGGAGACTCCTATAAATCCGTTTCTAGCAAATCTGACAAGCCGGGACATCCGATTAGACGCTAGGTGCACTCATATTCTCAAGCGGTCTTCAATGCAATTTGAGATTGGGTGGAAACCGGGACCACGCTATCATCACCAGCGTCCCAACAATAGTAAAAGTAACTGCAAACACCCAGCGCGGTGCATCTTAGCAAAGCAGTCGCTGCACCCAGAGCTGGATAAAACTTTCCTGCGGTTTGCCAATTGGGCTTGTTGGCGCAACCACATCTTAAGAATGGTGAGCGGGCAGTAAATTCCCAGCAAGGCCTGAAACATCACGATAATGATGCCTCCGAGATGGGCAAGGTAAAACCATCTGTTGCCAATCCAGGCCCACCCGCCTATCCCACCCACGCAAACCAAGACCAAATTGAATAAGACAATGCCGGCGTGAATCAGCAGCACCGCGTCAGCTACAATTTGGTCGCTGCGCTCCATGACTTGTCTATTACCACCCTAAGATAGTCACTTACCCACACTCGCCGGGCCATCCAATTTCCTCAAGGCCACTGCACTATTTGCCTTAAACGCAAATTGTTGGGGTGTTTGCAGCGATTTTCGATGCATAAAGCCCTTCTGGAGCACACCGGAGCCGGGTGAAAAGGCCTCAAAATCTGCGGGATTAATGGCCTACATCAACCCTGAGCGAGGCATAAATGGGGCAAAAAACGCGCACATTCCTATAGTGTTACCAAACTACACATCCGCAAGTCCAGCTCCTTTCATATGCGTTGCACGCTCTTGTGCATGGTTCTATACTCAGAATAACGTGATGTTTTGGAGGTTATCGGGCCCGCTCAATTAGCCCGAGTTCATTTCTCGAGTCGCGCAATAATTAGAGCTTTACAACAAATCAAGGGAGTTAGTAATGCGCAGAAATTTTCCGTGCAAGAAGCAGGGCCTGGCCCTAGCAATAATGCTTGCCAGTGCTGGGACCTCTTTCCAGACCCTGGCGCAGGATGACGGTGTTGAAGAGATCGTGGTAACAGGTTCATTCATCAGAGGAACCCCTGAAGATGCACCCTCTCCGGTCACGGTAATAGACCGGGATTCGATCCAGGAACAAGGCGCTTCCCAGATTTGGGATTTGATAAGAAATCTTGAGGTCAATCAAGGTTCTGATACTAGTGTTGCTGGTTCCAATGATGCCAGTCAGCTACAGGGCACGGCGTCCGTAAATTTGAGAAATCTGGGTGGCAACTCAACTCTCACGTTAATCAACGGCAAGCGTTTCACGCCGGCTGCAGTAGTAACTAGCTCTGGTCAAGAATTTGTCGACCTTAATACTATTCCTCTGGTTATGACTGAGCGAGTCGAGGTCCTGACGGACGGCGGCTCAGCTCTCTACGGCTCGGACGCGGTGGCGGGTGTTGTTAACGTCATCATGCGCACCGATTTCGAGGGCCTGGAGCTGTTTGCCGACACCCAGGGTGTCCAAGAGTCGGGCGGCACTTACGAGCAGACCTTCAGTGGTATATGGGGGACAAACTTTAATGATGGCGACACCCGCTTCGTCATCTCAGCCGAGCAGTTTGAGCGTGACCCTGTGCCTTTGGAAGACGCCCAATACTATGACCCAACCCGTATCATCAACAATGGCGGAGTCGGCGCTTTTCGAGTCAATAGCCCGCTTGGCGGCGGATTCAACCCTGCATACATAAGCCCCTCACTGTCCCAGCAGCAGACTGTAGAGCGATTGGGACTTGGGGAGTCGGTTGCCGGCACGCGCGGACTGGTGTTCTCCGATCCTTTGTGCTCGACGCTGTCCGGTGACTTAGGGTCGTTTTACACAGACAACCGCTTCAGCGGTGTCGGCCGCCTTAACGGCAACTGCTACGAAGACAACACCAATAATCAGTTCATCGCAATCGGCCAAGAACGAACCAGCGCGGCGCTGAGCTTTGAGCATACTTTCAGCGAAAGCGCTGAGTTTTACTCATTCTTCACCTACTCTGACCTAGAAACGACTAGAGAATGGGACGGAATTTCTTTCTCCAGAACAAATCACTTGATCTTCAATCCAAGTAATTTGGGTGCATTGTCGACGTTGATTGGAAATCCCTACGTTGCTGCCCCAGCGGCCAACAACCCTAACCTAATCTCCAACGGCGGCTTCGGTGAGGGGTATTATGGTGGAGGCATGCAGGTCGGCTGGCCTCGCTCCACTGAAGATATCCTCACTACCAACACCACCTCTGGCGCACAGATGGGACTGCGCGGCGAACTCGAGGGCATGGGATTTAATGACACCTCGCTGAGTTACGACGTGAGCCTTGCATGGAGTGATTCCAGCATCGAGCAGAATTACTCAACCATGGTCAGGGATCGCACCGAGAATGCGCTCAACGGTCTCGGGGGGCCCAACTGTACTCCGAACGGTACACCAAACTTCCCAGTCGACCAGACGCCCTTTGCTGGGTTTTCAGGCTTATGGGCAACGGTATTTCCTGGGTATGTGCTCAACACAAGAGAGAGCGCCTCTCTCGCACTGACCTCAACCAATCATGGGCAAGACGGTTGTATGTTCTTTAACCCGTTCCTCACTGCCCTCAGCAATCCTGACCTTGCCAACCCTAAAGAACTGACGGATTGGATGGCCCAAAGGATTAATCGGGCAGACAAGCGCAATCAACTTCTCGTTTTCGATGCGGTAGTTTCTGGTGAACTGATGGAAATGACGGGTGGCACGGCACAATTCGCTGCCGGAATCCAGAGAAGAGAGAGAGACGCTTCAGGTATCGCGCCTGAGATTAATCTTCCCGGTTTGACGGTGATCAAGGGATATGATGCGTTCGGTCAGCCAAACGCCTTTGAGAGCGAGATTACAAATAATCTGGAATGCGCACAGTGTATCTTTAACTTCAACGATTCGCGGCAGGTGAACGCAGCCTTTTTAGAGTTGTCCTTGCCATTCGCTGAGAATGTTGAAACACAGATCGCTCTCCGGTATGAGGACTACGGGGGCAACATAGGTGCTGATCTATCACCCAAAGTGGCTCTCAGCTGGCGACCTATAGAGGACATATTGCTTCGGGGCTCCTACTCGCAATCATTTAGAGCGCCAAATATCGGCGTCGTAAACCAAGCGTTTGAGGCGTTCGGTACCACGGTACAGGACCCTCTTCGTAACCAGCAAGTTCGGGCTGGCTTGCTGCCTGCCACCGATGCTAACGCTATCGCAAATAGCTCATACACGACAGGTGCGCCTAATCCAAATCTTGGCAACGAGACTGCTGATACCTACAACTTAGGCTTTCAGTGGACCCCAAGTGGCGCTCTCGAGGGTGCCAGCATAGGTGCTGATGTTTGGAGATTCGAGGTCAGTAACCGAGTGCTGCCGCTGATCCCAAGGGCGGCGCTTAACCCTGAGATAGATAAGTTCAATTCAGTGGTTGGCGACAAATCAAACTACATTCTTAACGACACTCAACCCCTTGATTCCAGGGGGCCCGATGGAAACATTGTCGCATGTGACCCAGATGCCCTGGCCTCTCAGTACGGGGTAGACTCGGAAGAGCGTCTCAACTGCGTGGTCAACCCCGAAGCTTATGTAGTGGACGGCATTCAGCGATCGCTGTACGACGTAAACGGTGGGCTTACTACGATTGTTCTGCCGGCAGTGAACGCAGGAAACATCGAGGTTCAGGGTATCGACCTGAGTCTTGGCTATACTTGGAGCACTGACTTCGGTAACTTTAGGCTGTCAGCTGACTATACTCACATCGACGAGTACTTGGTTAAAGATGTTCCCGGTCTAGAGCTTGGTCTACAGGAGACTGGGCGATTTGACGCAGCTGGCGTGGATGGCGAGCAAAATATTGTTCGAGAGGTTCCTGACAATCGGGCCAATCTGTCCTTGAGCTGGAACAAGGACAACCATCGCCTAACCGTCTTCAACCGACACACTGGATCGTTCGAGGTCCTGGGCCATGCCGACTACATAGCCAACCCTAATACCCGCCAGGTCAACATAGACTACGCGAGAGCAAAGGTGGCCAGCTATAACACGTGGGACGTGCAATATAACTACACGCACGACTGGGATAACGCCTCTTGGGGTTCCTCAGTATTCACTTTGGGTATTATCGATGCGACCGATGCGGATATCCCGCTATACAGACGTGCGTCATTCAACGCCTCTGTTTTTGACGCCCGTGGTCGCCGCTGGTACGCAAGGTTGCTGTGGCAATTCTAAGACAGCGACTTTAATGTCATAAGAAAACGGCGATGAGCGATCATCGCCGTTTTTTTTCGCCTGTGAATTAATGCTTGTGCCAGGATTGTTCGATACCAAAGTTGGCTTGGGATAGACTATGCGTAATTCTGATAAGACCAAGCTAAGGGAAAGTTCCGGCCAAGTTGAATGAATTCATGACAGGACAAACCGCAAACAATTCCAGCAGGCCAACTCCGCCACAGCAAAAGTAAATACAGGCGATGGTCTGCGCAGCACCAAGACAGTCAACTACAGGGGCGCAGCATCCTAGCCATGCATCCCCTTAAATAGCGCGGCTTGAGTTAGCGGCAGGAAGCCCTTCCGCATTGCTTCTCGCCTTGTCAGTATGGTGCTGAAGAGTTTTGTGAGACAAACTCCATTTTAAATAAGCTAGTTCAACGAGTTCTGGCCCATTTTGAACAGGTTCTTGATATATTTAGATGCACACAAATATGAACCAAGGAGCAAACCAAAATGAGCGACAAGCAGACCTCCAAGCGCCGCGACTTTCTCACCAATGTAGGTCTGGCCGCAGCCGGTGTAACCGTGGCAGCGGGTGCCAGCGCGGCCAGCAATTCCAGCACAGGTAGCTCTGGTTTCGTGCCCGAACGACATCCTGAAGATAGCTGGATGGAGGAACTGGGCGGCAAGCATCGCGCCTTCGTCGACTCGTCTCATGGTCCAGGCGGGGTCGCAGCAGTGAATTTCGCAGCCAACATCTTGCGCGCTCATGCCATGGGATATGGTGGCAGCGATGAGGACTACGGCATGATTGTCTGCTTTCGTCACGCCTCCGCGCCCTATGGATTCAATAGTGCAATGTGGAAAAAGTACGGGGAAGTTTTTGTGGGGCGAACTCAAGTAAGTAACAGCGATGGTTCCCCAGTAACGGTGAATCCACTGGAGATCGAAGGGACCTACGGCAACCGCAGCAATACGATTGAAAACATTGTCAAGCGCGGCGTTCACTTTGCCATCTGCAATCTGTCAACGCTAGGCATGGCGGGCATGATCGCGCGCTCCACGGACGGGTCATCCGATGATGTCTATCAGGAGTTGGTGGATAATGCTGTGCCGAATAGTCACTTCGTTGCCGCCGGAGTGCTGGCAGCAACTCGAGCGCAGGAATATGGCTATAGCTTCATGTACGCGACTGAAGAGTGGTAGTTTGAAGCACTGAGCTCACGCAGTCGCTTTAAGGAAAGCACGGGCTGGCTTCTACTTCACCAGCATGTTCTTGGAGCGCGACAGCATGAACCGCAAGAGTGTAACTCCGCTTAGTGTGCAGTCAGAGGGGCAAGGGCTCAGGGTTAAATTGTTCGCGCAAACAGGAGTGAAGTAATCATTATGCCATCTATCACTGTCTATACACGCAGCTTGTGCGGCTTCTGTACGGCTGCAATCAAACTATTGAATGAACAGGGTTTTGATTTCGAAGAAATAGCGGCAGACAATAACCCGTCACTGCGAGCTGAACTCGCGCAGCGCTCGGGCCAAGTTACCCTGCCCCAGGTTTTTGTCGGTGATCTCTCGGTGGGTGGGTATCGGGAATTGGCCATGGCGATTGCAGATGGGGAATTCACCAAAATTGTCTCACCATAAAAAAGCTGGCGCAATAATAATGTTTTCCTTACCGTGCAAAAGCTTTCCTAGTTTAACCGTTGCCTTGATAGCAAGCCGGTTGAAAGATCATTAAGAAGAGCAATCGAAATGTTTATAAAAAGACCACTAAATAAACTGATAGCCTAGCTACTTATGCCAGTACAATGGTGTCCCTACAAGAGAAACAGGATGTTCCAATGTCTCGAATAAACCTAACACTTACAGCCTTTTTTGCCGGTAGCTTGCTGGCCAGCCAGGCAAGCGCTCAATCCACGGAAGAGACTATCGCCAAGGCCGTGTCTCCTCTGCCGGAAGATCTGCGCGCTGAAGCCACGGTCTATCGCTATAACGAGGACACAGGCGAGCGCATTACCCTAAGAGCTGGTAGCAACCACGTCGAATGTACCCCTACCGATGACGAAGGTTTCACCTGGTGCTACCCGATCAGAGATAGGGAGCGGCGAGACCTGTCAGCGAAACTGGCTACAGAGGGATTAGAAGGCGAAGCACTGCAGACGGCAATGCAGGCTGCTGAAGACGCTGGCGCCATTGAGCCTATGGCTTTTGGATCAATAATCTATCGCCGCTTTGACACGCCGGACCGCATTCAGTACCTGTGGGTTATTATGGTGCCAGATGCTACCGCCGAGGAACTCGGGATGCCTACTGGACGTCAGCGCGACAATGCTCTTGCAGGCAAGGGAACTCCATGGATGATGCGTCCTGGGACAACTGGCGCTCATTTGATGATTCCAATCAACGGCACCGAGTACTCTAACCAGGCTGATTAATTCTTACGCTTATAGAGTCAGCCGGAATCATAAACATAACAATCAAAGGGATCACAATCACAAATCAAAGAGGTCAGAGTAAAAATACAGTACTGTATTTTTACTCTGACCTCTTCTCCCACGCTTCTCGCTTCAGTCTACTGCTGATGGCACTATTCGATGGCCAGTTAATTCCTGGGCTGCAACTCAGCGATATACTTCCGCCAGGAACCGAGCGCAGAAATATCTTCCGCACCTTCGATTGCCATCCTCTCACAGACAAAGCCACTCACCCAACTACCGTCGGTAAGCTCGAGCTTGCCAATGCCCAAGGGAAAGGGGATAGCGGCGACGAAGCTCCCGAATTCCTTTGCCGGCAGTGACCAAACTTCAACATGGATACTGCATCCACTCTCTTCATCGCGTATCAACCCGGGGCGCTTGACCGGTCCACCCGGAAGCGCATAGAAACGGTAGTTTTCACTGGTAGTGGTTGCACTAATGAGTTTGGCGCCACGCTCTGATAGCTGCCAGTTCAGAGGCATCCCTTCTAGGTGTGCGCCGCATACCGCCACCGCTATATCCTTTCGATTCGACACGGCTGAAAAGTCAGTCTTGGTGGAATAGGTTTCCGAGCTCGCGCCCATGGGTAGCTGCTGTTTGCGCTCCCAGCCAAGCGCCTGGCTTAGCAGACTCGCCTCCCTAAAACGGGGCGCGATCAGGGTGACCCCAAAGGGAATGCCGTTGGACATAAAGCCTGCTGGTATGGCCAGTCCGCATAGGTCCAGCAAATTCATGTAGTTGGTATAAAAGCCCATATTGGAGTTGAGCTGAACTGGGTCTTCAAGCAGCTCGGCGATCAGGTAGCTCCGCGGCGCGGTTGGACTCAACAGGAAATCAATTTCCCCAAACAGACGCTCCGCATATGCACGATATTCCTGCAGCGCATACTCAGCCTTGAATGCCGCCACTGCGCTCTTGTCTGCGGCTGTCTCTACGATGCCGCGCACGACTTCATGTACCGCATCGGGCTGGGTAGTGAGAAGTGATTCGATCGCCGCATATCTCTCAGCAACCCAGGGTCCTTCATACAAAAGTTTTGCAGCGAGCAGCAGTGGATCGATATCAACTTCGACGATCTCTGCACCAAGTGCCCTCCAGTCTTCGATTGCCTTGTGAAAAAGTTGTGCTGAAGACTCGTCGCCAAAAAATTCCAGCTGGCTAGCCCTCGGTACACCTATAATCTGCGGGTCCAGCGGCTCACCAAAAAAGCGCGAACTATTGTTAAATGGGTTAGCACGCGCGTAGGCGTCGCCGGTGTCTTTGACAGCCGCAACAGAGAAGACTTTTTCCGCATCGGCGACACATAGGGCAAAGACGCTGGGGCAATCCAGCGTTCGGCAGGCCGGCAACACACCGGACATGCTGAACACACCCCGGCTCGGCTTTAGCCCATAAATATTGTTCAACATCGCAGGCACCCTGCCTGAACCTGCGGTATCCGTACCCAGTGCAAAGCTCACCAGGCCCAATGATACTGCCACCGCCGAGCCCGCGCTGGAGCCTCCCGAGATTACCTCGGAATCAAAGGCATTGCGGCAAGGGCCCCAGGGTTCAGGCGAGCGCGTGCCAACTAACCCCGTGGCAAATTGATCCATATTGGTCTTGCCGACTGGGATTGCCCCGGCATCTAAAAGTTGCCTTACAAGGAAAGCGGTTTCCTGAGCCACATAAGCAAACCCGGGGCAGGCTGCCGTAGTTTCCACGCCCGCGATATCGATATTGTCCTTTACTGCAAAAGGCACCCCATAGAGCGGCAATTCTTCAGGCGAACTCGCGTCTAGCCTGGCCAGGTATGGCTCGAGAGACTCCATCGAGAGGCGCGTGATCCAGATGTTCCGATCTTCAAAGCCATCAGCCTTGTCTAGGAGATAGGCGAATAATTCACGCGGGGTGAATGCGCCCTGGCGATAGCCTTCTGTAACGGCCTCTATATGCGGGATAAATTTTTCGGGAATCATTTCTCAATCTCTATAAAAATCAGCGGCAAACCCGCCTGCACCGAGGCGCCAGCAGGTTTCAATGTCTTGCTCACTCGCCCCGCACAGGGGGCAGGTACTTCTATTTCCATTTTCATGGATTCCAGCACCATCAGGGTTTCACCTTCGCTGACTTCACTGCCCTCAGACACCTCCAGCTTCCAGACGCTGCCCGCAACGGGGCTGTCCACCGCGACAACCCCTTCTGGCACCACTTCGGTTTCAGTCTCAATCTCGACGGCCTGTTCCTCGAAATGGAATTGTCCGTCGCTTTTCCAGGCTGCCAACTCGTCATCAAAAGCTGCCTGTTGCTGACTCTTGAACTGCCGGATCTCAGTCTCGTTCTGCTCGAGGAAGGATTTGTACTCCGCGAGACTAAATGTGGTCTCTTCAATTTCGATGGGATAAGTCCCTGTGGGAAAGCGTTCGCGAATACTGACTAACTCCTCTCCCTCGACCGGAAAAAATTGCACCTGGTCGAAGAATCTCAGCAGCCAGGGCTGGGTAAACTCTCTGGTCTGGCGATAGCGGTTCCACATCTGCAGGGTGCGGCCTACAAACTGGTAGCCGCCTGGGCCTTCCATGCCATAGATACAAAGATAGGAACCGCCAATGCCCACCGAATTCTCAGCGGTCCAGGTTCGGGCCGGATTGTATTTCGTGGTGACTAATCGATGCCGTGGATCAACAGGCGTTGCCACCGGCGCACCCAGGTAGACGTCGCCAAGACCCATTACCAGGTAGCGTGCATCGAATACGATGCGCTTGACGTCTTCGACTGAATCCAGGCCGTTGATACGCCTGATGAATTCGATATTGGAGGGATACCAGGGCGCGTCCTTACGCACTACCTGGTGATACTTTTCGACTGCGAGCTTGCACTGTTCATCATCCCAGGACAACGGCAGGCGAATAATTCTCGAAGGCACAGTGCTGTCTTCTGAGGCAACCAGCTTTTCGATCAACTCCGCCAAACGCGCGATGAGTTCCTGGTCCGCTATTAGCAGAGGATCAAAGTGTATCTGCAGGCTGCGAATACCAGGGGTTAATTCCTGCAGCCCAGCAATATCAGCGCCCTGCAGCGCCAGCATCAGCTGGTGTGCAAGAAAACGCAGCTCAATGTCTAGCACCATGTCGCCGAATTCCACCAGCATCCAGCTGTCGCCGCTGCGGCGAATAGAGACTTCGAGACCATCCAGCTGGAAGCCCTCGATGCGGGGCGAATAATGGTCGGTATGCTCAATTGAGGAAGGCACCGCATGCAGCTGTTTGATCTCATCATGGCTTTGCCTGAGTTCTGCTACTGCAGACTCCCCAGTGACCGCCACAAACCTGACCGAATCACCCGCAGCGAGTTGACCGATCTTCCACAGATCAGCCGTAATCACTGTCGCTGGACAGACAAAGCCCCCCAGCGAAGGCCCATCTGGCCCGAGTATCACCGGCATATCGCCGGTGAAGTCCACCGTACCGAAGGCATAGGCATTGTCATGAATATTGGACGGATGCATGCCGGCCTCACCGCCATCACTGCGCGCCCATTGCGGTTTGGGGCCGATCAGCCGCACACCGGTACGACTGGAGTTGTAGTGCACTTCCCAGTCGTGATCGAAAAAAGTCTCGACGTATTCCGCACTGAAAAAATCCGGCGCCCCCTGCGGCCCCGGGATCACATGCAATTCCCACTGTTTACCAATCTCTGGCAGCAATTCCGCCGGCACCAAATTGCTGGCAGTTTCTCTGCCGCGATCCAGAGTGCAAAGATGAAGAATATCCCCGGTACGCAGCGCCCTGCCCGCGTGCCCGCCAAACTGCCCCAGTGTAAAAGTGGCTTTAGCATCCAGATAGTCAGGACACTGTATGCCTCCCTGCACCAACAGGTATGCCCGCGCCCCGGCTTCCTTAATTTTCCCGATGACCAGTTCCTGGCCTTTTTCTACGTTGATGACAGACCAAAAGGGCAGTTCTGTGCCGTCCAGCTGGGCAGTCATCTCTGCCCCGGTCAGCACAATCCTGCTGTCAGTCAAGAAGCGCAGAGTCGGCCCATTCAGGGTCATTTCCAGCCCAGCTGCCGACTCCGGATTTCCCAATATCTGATTACCGAGTCGAAAGCTTCTGCTGTCGAACGGTCCCGAAGGCGGCACACCCACGTCCCAGTAGCCGGTTCGCCCAGGGTAGTCCTGCACCATCGTCATAGTACCGGGTGTCACAACTTCGAGCGCATGCTTCTCAAATTCAAGCTGCGACAGTGTATTGGTAAAATACTTTCCGGTTCGCAGTGGTTCGGAGCCAAGCAATATCTGCAGATAGTCAATATTGGTTTCGATGCCATAGATGCTGGTTTCCGAAAGGCTTAACTGTAAATCTGCCAGCGCCTCTTCCCGCGTGTCCGCGTACGCAATCATCTTGGCTAGCATGGGGTCGTAAAAAGGACTGACCTCAATGCCAGACTCGATCCAATGATCGACGCGCAGCGCGCGCTGCTCTGGTTCGGGAAAAGTGACTTCTGACAACAGCCCGGCGCTGGGGTGGAAATTTTTGTAGGGATCTTCAGCATAGACCCGCGCCTGTACAGCATGACCAAGGGATTTCAAGGACTGACCCAGGCTCTCTAACTCAGTCAAGGTTCCTTCGGCAAGCCTGATCATCCATTCAACAATGTCGACACCAAATACTTCTTCGGTAACACCGTGTTCAACCTGCAGTCGGGTATTCACCTCAAGGAAATAAAAGCTGTCGGTATCGGCATCGAAAATAAACTCCACCGTGCCAGCGCTGCGATAATCGACGGCGCGGAGCAGTCTGGACGCCACTTCTCTCAACTCCTTGCGCACACTGTCAGTGAGGTTGGGTGCCGGCGTCTCCTCTATGACTTTCTGGTTGCGCCGCTGGGCGGAACAATCGCGCTCACCCAGCACGATAGCCCTGCCCTCGCCGTCACCAAACACCTGGACTTCAATATGCCGGGCGTTCTCAACAAATTTTTCCAGGAACAAATCGGCGTTGGAGAAGTTATTGGCGCTCAATTGCGCCACCGAGTCGTAGGCTTTGCTGAGCTGGTCGGCACCGGCGCAAAGCTGCATTCCGATGCCACCGCCACCCGCCGTGCTCTTCAATATCACCGGATAACCAATCTGCTCTGCTTGCTCCAGTGCCTGTTCCTGACCGGTCAGGACACCGGTTCCCGGCAGCAGCGGTACCTGCTGGGCTTCCGCCAGTTCGCGGGCGCGGTGCTTGAGACCAAAGGCCTGAATTTGCTCTGCCGTCGGCCCGAGGAATTTCAGGCGATGCTCAGTACAGCGCGCTACGAAGCTGGTGTTTTCACTGAGAAACCCATAGCCGGGATGGATCGCATCAGCACCGCACTGCCTGGCAATTTCTATGATTTTGTCCTGATCCAGGTAGGTATCCCGGGCAGTCCCTGCACCCAGGGAAAAAGCCTGATCGGCAACTCTAACGTGAAGCGATTCTCGATCGGCTTCGGCATAGACCGCGACGGCGATGATGCCCATTTTTTTCAAGGTGCGCGTTATGCGAACCGCGATGGCGCCGCGATTCGCAATCAATACGCCGCTAATTTTTTCCGAAGATTGGGACATGACTACTCACTCGTCCCAAATCAGCACTTCGATCGGGGTTGGGTTATAGGCGTTGCAGGGATTATTCAACTGCGGACAATTACTTATCAACACAATCACATCCATACAGGCCGTCAACTCGACATACTTCCCCGCATCGGAGATGCCATCTTCAAAGGTCAGGCCACCCTCAGGCGTAACCGGCACGTTCATGAAGAAATTGATGTTGTGGGTGATGTCCCGTTTGCTCATACCAAACTCTTCACGCTGACTCACCGCGAGCATCCAACTATCGCGACAGGAATGCATACATTTCTTCTCGAGGGCATAGCGAATCGTATTGGATTCGCCGGCACAGGCGCCCCCCAGGGTATCGTGGCGACCGCAGGTGTCAGCCACGATGTTGAGCAGAGGATTGCCAAAGTTAGAGACCAGGGTAGTTCCGGCGGTTAGGTAGATATTGCCCTGCTCGCGGATAGTATCCATGGCAGAGTAGCGCTCGGTCGGATCTGCCAGGCTAAAGAACAGGGTGTCAGCGGCCTGATTACCCTCCAGATCCAGTATGCGCAGGGTCTGTCCCTGCTTTAATGGCTCCATCCAATAGTCACCGGCGGGAACGACTTTGCGGTAGCTCGCCTGATCGGCAATGCGTTTGCTTGGAACGATCATTGGTAGCCTCCAGTCAGGTGATAGATGGCGTTATTCTGAAAGCCCCGCTTGTTTTCCGGTCGAGAGTTCATGCACAGGTCGTCATCCGCTACTGGCTCGGCTTTACGAATCTGATAGGAAATCGGGCAACGCGTATAATCTGTTGCTGGATTCATGGGGTGTGGACAAGTGTGGAGAATTACCAGGGTATCCATCTCAAAGCGCAGATCCACCGTGGCACCCGCTGGACTGTGGTCAGACACAAACCGCATATTGCCCGCCTCATCGGTAGCGACTTTGCTAAACAGGTTCAGGTTTGCGGCAAAGTCTCTAGGGCCGAGGCCATATTTCGCCAGCTCGACCCTGAAGCAATGCTCACCGCTTAGGGTCCAGTCGTTGCGCGCTTCCTGGTAGGACTGCACCGCGTACTTCTCCTGTAGCTTGCGGTCACTTAGGTTGCCACCCACGCTGTCGTGCCAGCCCAGCGAATCTGCAGTGATGGAGCAAAAGATACGACCCATATCTGAATACAGGCAGTGGCCCCGGGTCAGCTTGAAGGTGTGCTGGCCCTTTAAAGTATCTGGCGCGTTGTAGCGCTCCAACTTTTCCTGCGGGTTGTAGAACAACATGCCAACATTGGCGCCGCCCACCAGATCGGTAAGGCGTAGCACGGTGCCACGTCGCATCACGAGTGACCAGTGAGCACCGCCTTCAATGCGGTCCTCATACATCATTTCATCATCTGGGAATATTTCAGCCATAGTGGCCTCCTCTTAATTACACAGTCTAAATAGCAGCGCAAACTAACACTGCTACGTTTCCTCCCGGGCTTTTGTCCCGCCGTGTAACCCATCAACACTGGAACGCGCTGATTGAGGTCGTCAACTCTCGGACCAGTCACGCACTACAATTACTGTTAGCAATCTCTGCGCCGGAACCCTAGTTGACCATTTTGGGTACTGCATTTTCGTACTTTCTTGTGTTGTTTGGTCTGCTCTCTGTTACGTCCTCTGTTTTGCGTCCTGTTTTGCTTACTGTTGTGATTTCTTCCGTTTGCCGCGCTACCTGGTAAACAGGACCCTATACAAAGGCTTAATTCTGCGGCTGCACTTCCTCGCCCACATTAGCAAATCGCAACATGTTTAGCTTGCCCACCTCTTCATCACCCTGCCCGGGTGGATGGATTAATTCATCCAGTCGCTGTCGCGCCGCAAGGAACTCGGGCCGCAAAAGCTGCTCTGGGGCTCTTGGACGGGACACTGGCACTTCGATTAGTTCGCTGACTCGGCCCGGATGTGCATCGAGTACCAGGATGCGATCGGCAAGATAAATCGCCTCGTCCAGATCGTGAGTGATAAACAAAATGGTGATATCAATGTGCCTCCAGATCTCCAGCAGGTAGGCCTGCATTTTGGAACGGGTTTGCGCATCTAGCGCGCCAAACGGCTCGTCCATCAGCAAAATCCTGGGCTTTGCGGACAACGCTCTGGCAATCGCAACGCGCTGCTTCATGCCGCCCGATAGCTGATCTGGATAAACTTCTGCGAATTTTTCAAGGCCCACCAGATTAATCCATTCCAGCGCCTCGCTTTCGGCTTCAACCGCTGACACGCCCTGGTTGCGCAAACCGAACATCACGTTCTTTTTTACCGTCAGCCAGGGAAACAAGGTATAGCCCTGAAATACCATGCCGCGGTCCGGTCCAGGTCCACTCACAGCAGCACCTTCCAACAACACTTCACCGGAAGTCGCTGACTCGAGGCCTGCAAGCGTGCGAATCAAGGTGGATTTTCCACAGCCGGATGGGCCAATCACTGTGACAAACTCACGACGATGAACCTGAAAGTTAATATCTTCCAATGCAGTCACTGGGCCCTTGGCTGAGTCGAAAATTTTACCAAGGTGTTTGACATCAAGGATCACGTCACGCTGCTTCAAATCATCGAAGCGCGCCTTAACTTCGGGACTCTGATCCTTATAATTTGGTAAGTCGAGTTTCGTCATTCTAGAATACAGCCTCTCGCACTAGCTCTTGTTGCTTGACCGTTCCCAAGGGAACAGTCTCTTGCCGAGTCTGGCCAGGAGGAGATCAGACAATAATCCGATAATGCCAATCATCATTATGGCGGCAAAAACATTGTCGAAATTCTGGTAGCGTGCCTGCTGGGTAATAAACCAGGTAATGCCTGAGCTAGTGCCGATTAATTCTGCAACAATTAAATAGGTCCAGGCCCAGCCCAGCAAAATTCGCTGATCCTTGTAAAGCTGCGGGAGAACGCCTGGGATCACCACCTTGAACAGCAGCTGTCGTCGATTCGCGCCCAGAGTCAATGCTGCTTCGAGTAAGGCAATATCCAGCTTGCGCGTCGTGTTTGAAATCACCAGCACCTGCTGAAAAAACGTGCCGATAAAAATGATCGCAATCTTCGGCCCATCGTAAATTCCGAGTATTGCCACAGCCAGCGCACCAAATGCCGGCGCAGGCAGGTAGCGGAAAAACTCGATGAAGGGTTCATGAAGCCTGGATACAGCTGCGAATGTGCCGCTGAGAATTCCAAGTGGTACGCCCAGAATAGAGGACAGCGTAAAGCCCCAGAAAATAATCTGAATGCTGTGCCAGAGGCTCTCGTGTAGCCACTGCTCGCTGCGTCTGCGTGGCTCCGTAGTAAACGAGGTATAAAAAGCAATCGCGACTTCGTGGGGCGCCGGCAGATAAACAGGATTGGCCCTGAAGCCTTGCGGCAACTCCCCGCCCGCCTCCAGTTGGGTATTGTATTCCTCCTGAAAGGTTTCCCTTTCGATCTGCATGCCTTCCTGAAAGTAGTTCACCGAACCTGGTTCGGTGATCTCCATGTTTGGATGCCAGATAAACGGGGTGTAGCTGACCGCCGCCCAAATCAAGAGCGGCAGCAGGAATGAAAGGAGCGTGAGGACTCGCTCTCGCTGTTGCGACAAAGCGATACGCGGAGCGAGCCAGGGTGCTGAAGTCATCTGCTTAGCCTTAGGCTAGAAACCTGCTACTCTCCTAGAGTAAAACTGCTATCTATGTAGGCTTCCAGGTCTTGCGGGTCTCGATATACCTCATACCTGAGGTTGAAGTCATTCGATATGCTGGTTGAACCGTGCAAGGAATCAAAGCCTTCGGTTTCCTGATATAGACCCTTGGCCTCTTCCCGGCGCAACAGTCTGGTACCGGCCAGCAGCGGCGCATACTCCTCGGGAGACAGGCCAACGCGGGCTGACATAATGGAGAGCGCATCATCTACAGTAGCAGGATCAAGAATGTAATCCACCACCCGGTACCAGACATCAACAACCTTGGACCATTCTTCCCGATTGGCATACAGGCTGCGAGGAGAGACTGCCAACACATCGTAAATCAAGCCCGGTTGATCGCCCGAGGTATAGATTGCAGTAGAGCCAGGCACACGCGACAGGCTCTGGCCCGAATTGGGTTGCCAGGCGACGATGGCATCAACATCCCTGGAAGCAAGCACCTGCGGCGCCTCATTGGTCGGTACGTTCACAAGTTCCACATCTGCCTCTGTGAGGCCCACACTCTCCAGAGCATCCAACAGCAAAAGATGGCTTACGAATCCGATCTCGACACCGACTCTCTTGCCCTTAAGCTCAGAGACTGACTTGATGCCGGGCGCAGCAACAACCATGTCATTGCCGTTGCTGTAATCACCAATAATGATCATCACGCTCTGGGCGCCGGTTGAGCCAGTGACTAGGGCATCGCCGTTGGTCATGGTGACTGCATCAAGCTGGCCCGCTGCGAAAGCTTCCATGGACGCGGCATAATCAAACCACTCAAACTGGACATCAACTCCAGCCTCGGCAAACCAGTCTTTCTCAACTGCCACCTCCCAGGCTACCCAACCTGGCCAATCACTGTAGCCGACGAAAAGCGTCTCAGCAGCAGCCTGGCTGGGAGACGCGAGACTCAGCGTCAGCACAACAAAGACAATGATTCTAGAAGTGAGATTACAGCGTTGCATAATGAGTTCCTGTAAATTCCTGTTGATTCCTGCCGGGACGGCTATGGCATTCTAAAAAAATAGACCTAGATTGACTGATCCAGGGCGAAGCAAATTCCCCTGGCTCAAACTGCAAATAGTGAATATGCAAGACACAGGCCAGACACAACTTTCACCCACTACTGCACAGTTTTAGGGCTCGCGCGGTACATAACAGGGCTTTTTGTCTCGCCAGCTTATGTTCTATTTTGGTGCACCAAAAAAGAGTGCTGTCTTTAGCTGGTGCAAGAATCCTCCCTGCAATTTTTAAGCAACTGAAAACTGGGCCGTTTGTCTCGGCACTAGCCAGCATCTGCGCTGCTGGCTGCACTGTTTTTGTGAGGCTCAATTCAAAGTAAAAGTGGCTGAAATTTTGCAGGCCTTAACCTCCATCTATCCGGCTTAGCTATGCAGCAATCACGCCAGAAAACAGGAGCGACACAAAATGAGCGATATCGCATTGGGTACAGGCAATAGCCCAGACACAACGTCTTCAGACTCCGCAAAATCATGGACCCTGAAAGATTTCCTTTGGGCATGCCCCCAACCGATTCTCGTGCTTGGATTCATGATTCTGGTGGCAAACATGGTCGCCAGCGATTGGATCTACCGCGAACTGTTTGGCGCTATCATGATAGTCCTGCCTGTTCCCCTGTGCATTTTCGCCGAGCGTATCTGGACCAAACGCAAAGACTGGCTGCTGGAGCCGAAGGAGATGGCCGAAGATGCGTTTTGGCTGGCCTTCGCCGGCCTCCTCTGGGTACCTCTGTACAGCAACTTCTATGAAACCCCAATTTCCGCAGGCTTCAAATCGTTTCGCGACCTGGCGCCTTTGCATATCAACCTGGCACCCACTTCCGTGCCTGGAATGCTGGGTGGCGCCCTGCTGGCAGCCCTTATCTCTAGCTTTATTTACTATTGGCTTCATCGTGTGCAGCACGAGTCGCTTTTCTGGTGGCGCATGCACGCAACTCACCATCACATTACCAAGATGGGCTGTATGCGAGGTGATCGTACCCATCCCCTGGAATACGCTTCACTGATGTTAGGTACGCCCATTGCGCTGGCACTGCTGGGCGCCAGTGATGGGGTGATGGCAGTTGCCGGCGCTTTCAATATATGGAATGGGGTTCTCAATCACTCTAATTTGCCACTGAAATCCATGCCGGTGTACGACTGGTTTTTCGCTACGGCGCAGCAGCATCACGTTCATCATGCCCACGAACGCAGACAGGCTGATTCGAACTATGGCTGCATGATCATCCTATGGGATCGCATCTTCGGCACCTACTGTGGCGATGACGAAGTGGGCCAGATAGGTGCTGGCAAAGCGGTGCCCCTGTCTCTGAAGGATCAACTCGCGCTATCCTTCTACTCGGACGATAGATTAAAAAGCCTGTGAGAATTCGGCGCAACTAATAGGCAGCCTGACCGTCCATATGAATCTGTTGCTGTGATGATGTCTTGAAGGATTGGTTTAGAACCCTGTGGCTATAAAGCATCCCATTCCGACCATGCAATCGCTCGGCCAGGATATGCAACCTGCGCGAAGGGCCAGCTTTCTTCAATCCACTGCGAGGCCCATGCGTAAAGCTCTGCATCGAAACCTGCATCAAACTCTGCCTGAGTAACCCAGAGTGCGACCTCGGCATTATAGCCCGGTTTGCTGCTTGGTCTGACATAAATACAGCCGCGCTCGCGTGCACCGTCCGGCGTGAGGACGGCGTAGGCAAACGACTCACGTCTTTCAAATCGGCCTTCTTCGTTGAGCATATCCCGCATAGCATCTTCGGCATCAAGCTCGGCGTGAGGCCAACCCGTACTGCGCGTGAAGGTCTGCTGTAGATGCTCGATCGATGACATATAGGCCGCGTAGTCTACATCGACCAATTCAGGTCCAAGCGGCACAAGTTTAAAGCCCTCCATCTCGACCAGAACCGGCGGCTCGAATTCTGCAGGGATAAAGGCCGCAGCGTTCGCTTCCTCGGCCTTCCTGGCCTCCATGAACTGTCGATACCCATCGGTCATCGCCCTGGCGCAGTCCCCTGGGGTGTCGCGCAAGCCATCGGTTCGTTTGCAGGGGCCTTCCATCACTTCGGGCAGGTTCTCCTCAACCCATTCCGCAGCCTCGTAGTAAATGGGCTGATCATTGGAACTGGTACTCACATCTACGATGGTGGCGCCGCCAAATGTGATATGAAAAGTATCCGTAACGTTAAAACCTGTTTCCAGCGCTACGACTGGATCATCCTGTACCGTTATAGAGCAGCTAATTGTGTCCTCCGATTCCCTAATGCAGGGGGCCCTTTCCATGACAATGTAATTGCCCCCTTCAGCCCAGGCCTGATAACCCAGTATGCGGCCCTCTGCGTCGCCTGCCTCACTGAGAATTGGCTGCAGAATGTTTGGGTCGAACGAATAAAATGCATCAATCATGCTTTCCGCAGTTTCGAGATTTTCTGCCAATGCGCTGTCGGTATCGGGTTCGCCTGAGCATGCAGTTAAACCAGCAACACATACCAGCAATGCTGCGTTTCTTTTTTTGGGCCAGCTGGACATACAAGGTTCTCCGTAAATAATTTAAAGCAATAAACAGGGACACTGGCCCTTAACACTATAACCAATCGATGTTTGTGTCTATTTACTCCGCCACCGCTCCATTATCAGTATTTTTCTCGCACCACTTTTGTGCAACACAGAATCAAACGGTCAATAATAGTTTCAAAAGAGGTCACTTTGGTGAAGTAAGACTAATCCCAAAAACAGAAGCAAAGATTGGGAATCTGGAAATCCCGGGGCCAGGATTAAGAGGAAAGTGGCAACCAGCATGGACGCTTGGTGCGAAAGAATCTGCGTACATACAACCACATCATCAAACAGCCCCAATTTATTGCCGGCCAAGTTAAGCTTAGCCTTATTGCAAGGCCTTATGCCGCCTATTTGTTATGTGAACCGTCGCAAAAAGGTGTGTTGGCAGTTTTCTTGCAACCACAGAGAAACATTTTCTTGGTTTCCTCAACCTCAAAAGCTACCGGCGTGAAATCAGTGTCACGGTGCGATCCGTCACAGTAAGGTTGATTCTTGCTTCTGCCACAGGAACACCAGTAATAGGTTTTTCCCTGTTCGCATTCTACTGCATAGGGCGCATTTTGCGGGCTTAGTGCTTCAGACATCGTTTACTCCTTTAATTGAGATTAGCTGCTGACTTGGTTTTGAAGATAGAAGATGAATAGTGTTTAAGGTATTGATCAAAGCCCATAAAGTCAAAGCTTCTCATGATTCATTTCTTGCCGTGACTACTCTAATGGTCGCTGATCCACTGCAATTCGAATCCGGGCACAAAAACTTGAATGCAGCTGGCAATCCATGTTTCTCCCCATCAATCAGAAAACTTAACTCTGAGGTCAACATGAAACGTAGACTCTGCTACCGAAGCGTTCTCACAATCTGTTTGCTGCTGCACGGCTGGACCGACAGCCTCTACAGCACCCTGCCACATTGGCTTGATCGAAAGCGAGTCAGTAGTTATTTACTAAATCTGATTCACCTTGAATGAGCGCTGGCCAGATAAGGAAGCATTGCGCGCTTACATGATTGCGGAAAAAATTACGCGATATGAGGAGTATACTGGCTTGCGCCGGGAAGTTGCCAACAGGGCTAAGCTCGCCGGCGTTTAGCTTTCAACTCGCGCAGCCATGGCCTCGGAGACCGAGTGATCCAGCGCCCTCAGCGTCTTGCTCGCCAGGTAAAACACAACCGTAGCCAGAACCAGCAGCGCTGAAGCGCCCAGTATAGCGCTAACCGCACCGAAATTGTCTGCGGCTATTGCCATCGGAAACACGCCAATTGGCGTCAGCCCAAATGACAGCATCATGAAGCTGCTCATGCGACCACGCATCTTGTCCTCAACCAGCACTTGGATTGCTGCATTGTTTACAGTCTGGCTGGCGTTGGCAAAAACGTTAGCTGCTAGCAGCGGCAGCAGTGCGAAGGCAAATACCGGGGTTAACACAAACACAGCGAGACATATTCCAAAAGCAACGGTGCTGCCTAACATCAATTTCATTCGGCCCGCATCATCGCCTCGCTTGACCACCCAGATTGCACCTACTACGCCACCAACACCACCGGTAGCCATGAGCGTACCGACACCACCCTCTCCTGTATTCCAGGCCTGTTCCGCCAGCATGACCAGAATGTTCTGGAACGGCATTGCAAGAAACATGGGCAACAAGCCGAACAGCAGGCAGATTAGCACTGGCCTATTGCTGCGGATGTAGCTGAAGCCGAGGGCTATGTCTTCCAACAGTGGCTTCTTCTCCTCACCCGATTCGTCGGAATGGCTGCGGTCAACGCCAAACATGCAAAAGATGGCCATGCTGTACAGGAAGATCGAAAGCACATAGGCAGCGGGATAAGAGAACTGGGCCACGATAAGTCCCATGGCCGCTGGCCCCAGGATACGGTTCAAATTCATGGCGCCACTCTGGAAACCCATGGCACGCTGCAGGCGCTGCGGGCCGACTACCTTCATGGTAATGGCCATACGCGCCGGCATGATGAAGGGAAAGGCACAGCCGGCAATAAAAGCGGTACACAGCATGTGCCAAAATTCCAGGCGACCCGTCAGCAACAGTGCCAGTATGAATATCTCGTTGGCCGTGATCAGACTCTGACCCACAATGACCAGTTGCCGTCGCTCGACCCGGTCGGTAATCGCGCCACCTAGCACCGAGGCAAAAATCAGGGGAACCGCCACAACCAGATTGATATAGGCTAATGACGTGGCTTCACCCGTAAGCTCCCAGGCCAGTAAGGTGCGGGTCAGCATCTGGCCCTGCATGGCAAAGAAAAACGCCACATTGCCGAAAAACAACCAGCGGAACTGGGGTACCGAAAAGACGTCAAGCGCGTTTGCTTTGGGTGAGCCTGGTTCTGGCCTTGCGGGGTCGATGACTGCTACTCCTCGAAGAGAGTGCGGAGTATAGACCAATTGGAGACTGCATTCCCTATTTTGGGCCCACTGCCTGATCGCAGTCGGTACCGATTAGCAGCGCTTGGTATCGAGATGTTGCCTCGCTCAAACTCGTGGTTGTTCAATGCGTAACGAGGTTTGGCCTATTGCGTCTACTGCAGATAGTCTAGGGTGCTGCTGTTGATGCAAGTAACAGGACTTCACGGGGCGGCTCGGTGTCACGCGTCTTCTTTTGCAATAGCAAGTGCTGGTCAGTACTGCACGGCTACGCAGAATTGATGTCCGCAGCAACTCAAGCGGTAAAGAGAACAGCCGCGCCAAACCAGCATAAGACGGCACTCTATACCTGAAAATATCCTTTCGCTCACCGGTGAAAGTGCATGATTGCCAGACCTTTCTCAATATTCATATTGCTGTGTCTGTTGCCGATGGTTGCGTTCAGTCAGAACCCACCCACAGGAACCCGCATTAACTCTTCCAGGGCTGCCAATGCCATCACGGCTGTCAACCTGCAACAGCCGGACGAGATCCGCGAGATTGAGCGCCTGTTGACGGCACGGAAAACCGCGGAAGCCTATGCCTGGCCACCGGAATTCAAAGAAAACCTTGGTGGTTATTCAACCCTGAAGGTATCCGTACGATACCTGCCTGCTAGCCAAGCTCGAACCGCTCGCGCAAAAAGCGCGCTACCCCATCCTCATCATGGTGGCCAATAACATCTGTGGCCGCACTTTTAATCTCAGGGTCTGCATTTGCAGGGGCGTAGGACTCGCTAGCGACTTGGAACATACTAAGATCGTTTTCACCATCTCCAAAAACTATAATCTCTTTGTAGCCGAGCTCATCACGCAGTGTGGTGACGCCGCCGCCCTTGCTGCCATTGCTGTGATGAATATCCATCCAGCGCAGGTTCTTGTCTTGAAACGCCTGGCCGGTATACGCCACCAAGTCTTCCTCATCAGCGATCATGTCGATAACTGACTGCACAGCATCTGGAGGCGCCATTCCGCTCAGGTTAATCACATGCGCCGTATCGGGCATTGCTCGCAGTGGCTCCAGAGGCAAGTGTCTCTCATCTTCAAATAACTCTGCCAAACGATTTTCAGTTTCAGACTTTAGACTGCCGTGATACACCGCATGACGGCCATCTGGTTCAAGCGTGAAGACAAAGGGAGTAATTTCCTGGACAGTCATTGCCGTCATCACATGCCAGACCTCTTGTTGAGTTAACAGATGGCTATGACTATAGTCCTGCTGCTGTGGACACCATATTACTGCACCGTTCTTCAAGATATGGGGTAGCGCAAACTGGTGACCCCTGATGGGACCTAAGGCCGCTTGCAAGGTCCTGCCCGTGGCGACTGTATATGGGATACCTGCTGCTCTCATGAGGGCAAGGGTCTCACCAGTGAATACGGTCAACTCAGACTTGGCGTTCAGCAGGGTGCCGTCCATATCGAAAACAACCAGGGTCATATTAGAGTTCGCTCGCCTAATAGGCTCATAAATTTATGTTGCTTAATGCGCTGCAAGATCAGTCCCGAGCAGTTAATACTCAAGCTGCGCATACCAAAATCGACACCATTCAATCCGCAGTGATGCTGTCTATCAGCCTGCTACCAGTTTCTGCCATGATCGTGGCATTATCAGCTGCATGCTAAGGGCTTAACTGGCTTTGGAGATCTGTCGCCAAACCTTCAAGCGGCCGCTCGATTATTCGCGCAATTTCCTGCCCGCCTTCACTAACAATAATGGTTGGCGTGTACTGCAATTCAAGACGCGCGGCAAAGCCATCTGGATCAGTCTTTTTTCTATCAACAGCGAAGAGCGTCAGATTCTGCAGATCGACTTCGCTCTGGTCGAGCAACTTGAGCAAACGCGGCACCTCTCGCTCACTGTCATGGCACCAGGTGCCAAACAGCACGGTCACTTCTTTGCCCTGTAGAGACTCGATTTGACTCAATTCTGCAGAGGTTGGTGAGTAAGCCTCATATTCGCTGGCGAAGGCATCGTAATTGCTCAGCAGTAACTGCGCAGAAATTTCACCAAGATGATCTGGATTATTCTGCTCAGCACCAGATGCCGTTCCCGTGAAAAACAATAGACACAGTAATGCAAGAACAATCCGTGCCGGAGGATCGTCGAAAGACGCAAGGGTCATGGCAAGCCTCATGAGCTGATTAGGGTGACTGATACCGCATTATAGTTTCGATCTTCGCCCCTGTCTCTGCGCACGCAAACCCCGCTGTTCACTTCCTGCGACTATCCGAACAATGCCCGCCACAGGGCAGGCTTTGTCAAATACCGAATAGCTTGAAACGCAGCTATTCAGAGTTATCGAAGGTGATTTTGCTGTCATTGAATTTTCTGCGTAAAGACTACTTTTCTAGTCAAAAGATCCCGCCGGCCCCGGAAATACCACGGGGCTCTGACTGCCATCTTCGGCCACGCTGGACACACCAAAAAAGTAGTTGTCGATCACCACGTTCTCCAGGGTAAAGCTATCCACATCCCCCACAGCGCGGCTGTAGTCCCAAGTCGGAGATGTAGTCAGGCGCCAGTGCACGCGATAGCTGGCAGCGCCGAGGATCTTATCCCAGCTCAGGGTCGTGCTGGGCCGCACCGCGCCGCGAATCTCTACGTTAGCCGGAGGCGCCGGCGCCTGGGCCATGCCCGCCAGCACCACGGCATTCAATGAGGTGAGCTTGGCGGCGTAATCAAAGTTCACGTGCTCGATGGTATCGCCGTAGGCAATCCCGTCCTCAATGCGAATATCCTGATGCTGCTGGGTATAGTTTTCGTTAGTTTCCATGATGCGAACCGCAGGGAAACCGGCTTCATTGAATGGACGGTGGTGACCACCGCGGCCAAAGCGGTCGAGCCGATAGACCATCATGATATCCAGGTTAGGAATGTACCGATCCGCCATCTCATCGACATAGCGCGCGATATTGCGCGAGGCTGAATCCACCTCACCACCCTGAATGCGACGTTGGCGTGCCTCCTGCCCAGTTTCAACGTAGCGGGTACCTTCTGAAAAAACACGTGCTGTGGTGTTATTGGTTACTCCATTAACCCCCGTGATATTGCCGATCATGTCATTGTTAATCACGGCATCGATATTCCAACCCTCGTCGATGGCATGCTGCGCCAGGATGGCACCTCCATTGAGCCCCTGCTCTTCACCTGAAAGGCCGACGAATCCGATGGACCCGGCAAACCGGTATTGGCTAAGAACGCGAGCGGCTTCGATAACCCCGGCCATGCCGGAACCATTGTCGTTAGCACCGGGAGAGTCTGACTCAGCGTTCATGGGGTCGCTGACGCGGGTATCGATATCCCCGCTCATGATTGTCAATCGATTTGGGTCTTCTGTGCCACGCAGAATCGCGACAACATTCACCACCTCCACGGGATCAGGTATGCGATCAGTACCCGAGACAACCCCAGCAACCGTGAAGACCTCAAGACAAGTTCCACAATCATCGGAAATACGATTGAACTCAGCCTCAATCCAACGGCGAGCCGCGCCAATGCCGCGCACATCTGATTGCGTCTCGGAAAGTGTATGGCGAGTACCAAAACCTACCAGGGTTTCGATACTGGCCTCAATCCGGTCCGCGGACACTGCTGCGACAATATCATGCATCTGGGCCTCACTGGCCCGAGCCGCTGAACTGATGAGCATTAGAAAAGCTGCTCCGAGAGCGAGCCTATTAGAGAGACAGTTGATCTGGTTTCGCCTGGTCATCGATGGGGCTCCGTTAATTTTGATCCCGCAATGAAAGCAAAGGTAGATCCGTTTTGAAAGCACCGTAATCTGAGGCTTCAGCCTTAATCACAGACGTGCGTGAATTTCTGCTTTCAACAATGCTCGCAGAATGCCATAAGAAACGTTGTGGATGGACTCACATGCATTGAGCCAGAGATGCGGCGCATTCGCTCGCTTTGATTTTCTTCACTGCGAGCATATCGAAGAGAGCTGCAGCTGATCCAAAAGTCTATTTCAGCGCGGCATCAACCGCATCGTAGAACGCGTTGCGGTGTGCGTTATAGACCGTACCGCCAGCTGCAGCCACGGGCCAGGCACTAAGCACGACAATCACCAGGTCACTCTCGGGCTTCACATAGATGCCCTGGCCGAATATTCCCTGGGCGCGATAGGTTTCGTCATTATTCAACCACCACAGATAACCGTAACCGGGGTTACCTCGGGAAGGTGTGGACGACTCGACCATCCAGCCGTCGGGTAAGACCTTAGTGCCATCGGGCAGCACACCTTCGTTCAGAGCAAACAAGCCAATACGGCCGTAGTCTCGCAGCGTGATATTCATACAGCAGCCGCCACGCTCGCCCTCATCACCATGGATACCCCAATTAGCATCAAACTCCATACCAAAAGGTTTCCACATCTTGTTTTCAAGATAAGTCGCCAGGTTGTTACCAATGGCGGCGCGCACAATCGCTCCGACGAGATCAGTCTCTGCGGTGCTGTAGTTAAACACCGCACCAGGAGCAGCCACTCGGGGCTTGGTACCTAAATAACGCTGGATATCGATGATCCGGTCCGACGGATAGGTGGCCACATCGGAACTCAGGTCGGTGTAGTCCTCATTCCACTCCACCCCCGAGGCCATTTGCAGCACATCGCGAATGCTTACCGCATCATAGGAGCTGCCGCGTAACCTGGGCAGGTAATCGGATATCGGATCATTCACGCTCTGGATATAGCCTTCCTTGATGGCAGCACCCAGCAGCATAGATGTCACGGACTTGGACACTGAGAATGAAATCCACAGCGTCTGCTCATCATTGCCCAGGCCGTAGCGCTCCAGCAACAATTCGCCATCTTCAATCACCAGCACACCGCCGGTGTGGTTGTTCACCATGTAGTCATCGAGGGAGAAGCTTTCACCATCAACCTCATAGGAGAACTGTGACCAGTCAAACTGGCGTGCGGGCAACTCAAGGGTGTAGTCACCCGCGCGGATCTCCCGGACTGGATTGAAGCGATCCCAATTACGGAATCGCACGATCTGCGCATCACCGCGATCGGTGAGCACATAGCCATCATAGGGCAATAGCCCCTCATCATCGGCGGGATCGACGAAGCGTGGTTCCTGGGCTGCAATCGACATAGCGATCAACGCCAGGGGCAATATCGCCAGCTTTCGTAATAAAGCGACTGGGCAGCCGGCCACAATCTGGAAACCGTAAACCTGGGCAGCGTAAACCTGGACAGCGTTAAAAAAAGACTTCATGCGAAAACCTTGATTAGCATTTTTGGAGCTCGCGTGCATATTCAACCACGCGACTCGAGATTGAGGAGTATAAGTGCAAACGACTGTGGCTGAGAATCTCAATTCCCCGAATTCAGGGCACTGAATGTAGCAGGAGCAATTTCAGAGAGAGCTGCCATCTTCAGCACCAGAATAGCCCGGTCTCACTTTATGTAGCATGTCGCTTCTCTCTATACTAGGTGCACTAACGCTTAAAAGGCGCGCCCTCTTCTGGCAACACAGTGCCTTACTATAACTGCGCCTGGCTTCGCCGGTTGCCAATTTTGGCACAGCCGCTGTCAGCGTCCTCGACTCTTTTAGCCAGTTTCTTGATGGCATCAAGTAACTGGATATGGTGGGACTACCATGAACAACTACCTGAACTCAACGTTGGCAATACTTGCAGACCAGCAAACCTATATTCAGATCGGGGTGGTCCTATTGGCATTTATGGCGGCACAGATTGTTTCTACTTTCTTGCGACGCAAGATAACTATCCTCCGGGAGGAACCATCTCCGGGAGAGGACGAATTCGGAACGGCCAAGGTTGCTCTGTTTCGTTTAGGCGGTCTTCTAACACCTTTGCTGGCCCGTTATATCAATCAGAATAACGGCCCAGCTTATTGCCGACACTACCGAAGACAGGTGGCTACTTGTCGCTGTAAGCACATTGACCCTGGTTTACTGCACCTTTAAAGCGGTCGCGTATTTAGTCAGCAATCCAGTTGCTTCCAAGGCGCTCCTGCTGTTCGGCATCCCTTTCTTGGCTCTACAATCGCTTGGGGTCGCACCAATCCTTACATCTGCCCTCGATTCCATCGGCTTTCAAATTGGCAATATACATATATCACTATTAGGTGTATTGCGAGTCACTGTTTTTGGGACGTTCATATTCTGGCTGGGACGCGCGTTCAATAATACTGGCCAAAGGTTTATTCGCAGACAAGAGAAACTAGATAACCGTACTCGTGAAGGGATCGCGAAACTTTTCGAGATCGGGATTTTTGTGTTGGTGGCCCTGCTGCTACAGATTATGGGCATCAACTTAACAGTCCTGGCTGTATTTGGTGTCGGGCTGGGTTTCGGGCTGCAGTCGATCGCGTCAAATTTTATCTCTGGCATGATCATTTTACTGGACAGGCCACTGTCGGTCGGTGATTTTGTGGAGCTGGAGGATGGCAGAAGCGTATATGTAACCGCATAAAACATGCGTTCCACTACGGTGGAAACCTTCGAAGGGAAAGACATTATGGTGCCCAACGAGGTGTTTATTACCACTTCGTTTGCTAACTGGACACGCAAGAATCAGAAACAGCGATATCGGGTGGACTTCTCCGTTGTCTATGACACCGACATACGCAAACTGGTTGAGGTCACTAAAGAGGCAGTCGCATCCCATCCACAGGTGCTCAGCGGTGAGAATTATCCTGTAGAAGAGCGCTCGGACTGCGAGATTGATAGTTTTGGTGATTCCGGCGTGAATATGTTCGTCGAATTCTGGATTGAAGCGATCGATGACGGAAAAAATCGTGTCGGCGGGGATTTGCTGCTGATTATTTTTGAAACCATGCGCGAACATGGCTTCACGATTCCCTTTCCACAGCGTGAAGTGCGCATCCTTAATGAGAACAATAGTGGAGGCAAGTCATAGCAACCGGGCAATTTTTTCTGGCCCTCACCTTGCGCCCTTCACCTTAACAGGCTATCCACCCACTATGTCCCCGCGGCGCCTGACTAACTCATGGCGCCTGCGTTTCACCATCGATTTGCTTGAACCTGACATAGACACCCACCAACAGCAAGTAGCCAGCCACCAGCATCCAGCCAGTTCGATCAATGTCTGAAAAAGACAAAGCACCCTGGCCTAACAGGATCAGAGCACCAAATACACAAAGTGACTTTAACTGGGTTGCGCTGAGGCGCATCTGTGCGCGGGCGAAAACTTGTGGCAGTTTTTCCGGCAGCCTGAAGGCGGCGATCAGTGGAATCAGGTCGTAGATGAACACGAGCCCACCACCCAGCATGATGATGTAACGCAATTCCCACCCGGCAAGCACCGGCGCAGCCCCCAACACCAGCAGACAGCTCAGCAGAATGTGGGGCGTATTAAAGCGCCTATTCACGACTGCAAGACCTCGCGGCAGCCAGCCATCGTCACAGGCGATAAGTACCGACTTGGTCGCCCAGGAAAACGTTGAGTTAATGCTGGTCGCCAAGGCAAAAAGCCCGGCGCCGACGATAAAAGCCACATACAGGCCCGGGGGCAAAATCTCGCGAGCGACCTCTGACAAAGGCTTGCCAGCGGTTTGCTCTACCGGCAGGATGCCCACGGCGACGATAGAAACCAAGGCGAAGAACACAGCGGCCACCAGGGTGCTATAAATGATTGCGCGCGGCAGGTCTCGCTCTGGGTTTTTCATTTCCCCGCCAAGCTCTGAAACATACTGCGCGCCGCCAGTTGAGAACGACAGCACCACACAGGCCAAACCAAAGCCATACCAGCCGTTCGGTAGTAGCGCCTCTCGCCCTGCAAACTGCGCGTAGTCCACCTCGAGTATGCCGAAAAAAATCAGGGTGGAAAGTCCGATCAATAAAAACACGATCATGAACTTCTGCACGATAGCTGCCGGTTTTACGCCAAACAGGTTAACGATATAGAACACGACCAGTATGCCCGCAGCGACCGCACGCACATTGACCTGCGGAATCAGGGCAGCCGCATACTCGGCAAATCCCAGCGCGAACAGTGCAATCAGAATATGGGTGATCAGCAGAATAGCCAGATAAAAGAATCCGACTCTTGGCCCAAGCACACGCTTACAGTAGACATAGAGCCCGCCAGTCGCAGGCATTGCCGAGCCCATGAATGCTACCGGCAGCTGCTTGATCACCGATAGTGTCGCCGACAGCACGAACGCCATGGGAATAGCATAAGCGGTGAATTCTATGCCAATACCAATCAACACCATGATTCCGGAGCCGATTATCTGGCCCAGGGCGATGGCAAAGACATCCAGAAAACTGAGTGAGCGATTTAAGTGAACAGACATGACCGATGCTTCAGATGCACGCCAGCGCAATTTCGAGATCGGCAATCAGATCAGCCGAATCTTCAAGGCCGGTGGAGATGCGAATCATGCCGTTGTGAATACCCATCTCCAGCCGCTCTGCTTCGGGTATATCGAGAAAAGCCATGGTCGCAGGTATCTGCACAGCCGTTCGCACCCCGCCCAGACTTGCACCGAATGCCGCCAGTTCGAGACTATCCGCAACCTTGAGCGCCGCATCTCCGTCAGCAACGGCAAAGGTCAGCATGGCGCCGTACCCGGGAATCTGTGCTGTAGCAATCTCGTGCTGCGGATGATTGGCGAGGCCCGGGTACCAAACCCCCTCTACTTTTGGATGATTTACGAGATGATTTGCAAGCGCTGCTGCTGTCCGGCACTGCCGCTCTAAGCGAACGTCCAAGGTTTGAATGCCGCGCAGCAATAGCCAGGCATTGAACGGAGACAGCGGTGCACCCCATTTCACCATTGTGTTCCAGCGAATCTGCTCGAGAAAATCCGCGGGTAACTTGTCTGACTTCATGCAGATAGCCCCACCGATGACATCGTTGTGACCACCGATAAACTTGCTGGCACTTTCAACCACGATATCTACTCCCCATTGCAGTGGCTGCATCACGGCAGGACTGGCAAAGGTATTGTCACACACCAGAATCAAACCATGCGCATGGGCGATATCCACCAGCGGCGGGATCGCCGCTACCTTCATGGTCGGGTTCGCAATGGTTTCAAAGTAAATGACTTTGGTGTTGTCCTGAATTGCAGCCTCGACACTGTCAGGATTAGCGCTGTCGACGAAGGTGGTCGTGATTCCGTAATCGGTTAGACGGTGATCCAGCATTTCGTGAGTGGAGCTATAGGTAGTCCAGTCACAGACGATATGATCGCCTTGTTTTAGCAGGCCAAACAGGGCAGTGGAAATTGCCGCCATGCCAGAGGCTGTGGCAAGGCAGGCATCAGCCTCCTCAATGATGGCCATCTGCTCTTCGAACTGATACTCAGTGGGATTACCACAGCGCCCGTAAATGTTTACTGCCTTGCGGGCACCCTCAACGACCTCTTGATAAATGTCCGCGTCATACTGGAAACTTGACGACGTGATGATAGGCGCACTGATTGATTGCGTCGCCTCATCCGGCGCGTAGTAAACCACCTTGCTGCCGAATTGAAGTCCCTTGCGTTTATCTGAGTCCATACCCTGTCTCCGCGACCACCGCAGACGCAGGCCAGGGTGTCGTTATTATTGTCAGGCACTCCGGCAGGCGTGTGCGCCATTGTCATCCAGAAAGCTGGCGGTCAGTTTAAATGCAATTGCCGGTGACGGAAAGGAGCACGAAGAAGGAGCACGAACAGGGAGCGAGAAGAGGGGGTAAAGCCAGTTCAAAACAGCAACGACACAGCAACGGCACAGCAGAGAAACAGCAAACTGAAGCCCAGATTTTGCTGCTCCCATCTCGGCAGTTGCTCATCAGGAGCCAACGCAGGGCACCACTGCGCGCTTTGACATCAATAATTACGTAATCAGGGCGCTAAAGGCCTATTAATTACTATTTGAATGCGACCCTGATTCAGCCGTTCATCTGCGAGGCGCTTTCCCGGCCCCTCAAATAAATTCCAGCTTGATCTGACTCTAGCTGCGTGAGGTTATTGCAAAAGACCACCAATGATCCGGCCTCTCCGAAATCTCATCCAAGGTCTGTCCGCGCAGATTAGCGAGTTTGCGTGCGCGGGTCTGCCAGGCGTTGTCTAGTTCCGAGCTATCCCTTAGCCGCCGCAAACTGATGGGATAAACCAATCCATTCAGCCTGATGTACCCTACCGGATTTTCCAGCGCTGCCGTTGACCAACGCTTGCCTTCGCACTCGGAGCAGCTCAAGAACAATTCGCCATTGTTGTCTGCCATACAGTTCAGATTGATGGCGTGGGGCAGAATGCCGGATCGGGTTTGAATTTGGCACAGCTGCACCTGATTGGCGAAGCGCCAGTCCGTGACTGGCTCCCCTACCCTCTCACCGGAGAGATAAGCTCCTGGCATGCGCTCGCAGGGGCAGGTAAAGAACCATACAGAGGTGGCGCCAATAGCCAGTGCGGCGACGCCAGCCAGGGCGAACATCAGAACGCGGCCATGTCTCTTGCTCATACCATTTAAACTGAATCTCTTCATTGTTGGTGTCATAGTAGTCAGCATTTCCTTGGTTATGACTAGATTTTTACCAGCACTTCCTAAGAAAATCCACCTTCTTCAAACTTTGTCTTAGCATAGTTTGAGAGAATGAAATGAGATCAGAGTTCTGCCCCCAACTGGGCATGTAATTAGTGCAGATGAAAAATGAAGAGAGCTTCAAGACCTATTGACTCCACCACACCCTGAATGTTTTTTAGCGCACGAATTGGCAGCGGTATTCGCAAGATGTTTACCAGGCAAGCAGTAAGCAATCAGGCAGCAGATTTCTCCGACGCAGGTACTATTGGCATCTGTACCGGCAATGCCGGCCTGTTTGTTTTAACTGCGATAGTGAAATTATCTATGAGTTCCTGATGCCGCTCCATGATAGCGGGAAGTTCTCGTTCTTCCGGAGTAAGCAACAACCGCAATTCAGCAAGCTTGCCCCCCAGCAATCGACTGCCGCTTAGAGCCGACAGCGGCACAGAGAAAATGAGCCCAACAGCCATCGGCAACACCCAGTAGAGCAAAGGCGATGCAAGCCAGACAAGATAGGTTGTCGTCAGTATTCCTATAAACGTCTGTCCACCATGGCGCCGCAGCAACACGGCGAGTGGAAACAATCTGCCGCGACGCTGTTGCGCAGACCAACCTGAATCCTGACCACATACAATCTCCCAAAGGTGCCGGCTGTGCAGAGACATCACAATGGGCGCATGTAGTATGGAGAATAATTGTTCCAATATGGCGCCGGCGAGCAGATTCAGATTTCCTGTAAGGTTCCACCGTTTACCCACGGCGATAATAAGGCCAAGCAACTTGGGCAATAGCAGCAGGCCTATTGTCAACGCAATCAAGGCAATCATGCGCGAGGAATCAAACATTTGACCGGCGCCAAACATCGCGCTGTTCAGACCCACACTGCCGTCAGCAGGCTGCAAGTTGATCCTGAAATAAAGAATCAGTCCCACCAACACTGACGCCAACCATAGCGGCGAGGTCACATAATTCATAACACCCATCACCATATGTGCCCTGCTGGGCCAGCGCAGGCCCTTTGCCGGCAACACACCCAGGTGTTGGACATTGCCTTGGGCCCAGCGGCGATCGCGGACTGCAGCGTCCAGGAGAGTCGGCGGGCATTCTTCCCAGCTACCCGGCAGGTCGGTGATCATGCGCACGGTCCAGCCGGCGCGACGAATTAGCGCCGCTTCGACGAAGTCATGGGAACGGATCTCGCCACTAAAGGGACGCGGACCGCCCATGGTGGGC
>MDSV01202518.1_pt1 | contig 54776 bp, 37 predicted proteins | sample 810851 | NCBI WGS metagenome assembly MDSV01 (sample SAMN05326640, study PRJNA326480) | marine metagenome | isolation source: seawater | place: Atlantic Ocean: North East | collected 2012
ATGGAATGTACGGACAATAGAATGCTGGAGCATCAGTTTCGCTTGATCCTTTGTAACCAACAAGAACTTTAGTTCCGTCAGCCGCATAGTTATCAGCAAAAACTTTGATTGATCCGTTTAGTGTACCAACAAATTTAGTATTTGTAGGTGCTTCAAAAGATCCTTCAGTTGTTCTAGCAAATGTTGAAGTACTTGCAGATTGTAATATTGTCAATGCTTCTGGAGAAACAACAATGTAGTTACCAGCACCACGTCTAGTTCTAGCCGCGATTCTGTTAGCCGCTCTGTTAATCTCAATTGCCAATAGAGCATGTCTATCACCAATATATGCTGGAGTACCTGTTAAGGTTCCACCGAAGTTCAATGTAGTACCTGCACCTGCAAGAGTTCTTAGTGAACCGATAATTTCTTGGTCGATTTCAACTACGATTTCTTGTGCTAATGCCTGCATAATTTCTGCTTCGACGTCTACGCCATGCATTGATTCTGCGTCTTGAGCCGCCTCAAAAGTCCATCTTGCTGATAACCTTCTGGTTTTCGCTTCAACAGTTTCTTTTAAGATCTGAATGCTCATTTTTCTTCCTGGGTTACCCTCAGCCGCCGCTGTAGCGTCTGGAGATCCAGCATATGAAGATGCAAGTTTAAAAGGACTTAAAGCCTCATCACCTGCTGTTGCTCCACCACCAGTTTCCGCATAACGTACTCTTAATGTATGGATTTGTCCTACTGGACCACTCATTGGTTGTACACCAACAAGTTCGTTAGCGATAACAGAAGGCATAACCCTTCTAATTAACGGTAACATTACTTTGTTTAAAGTTGCTACTGAACCAGCACCTGTGGCACCTGCTGTTGCGGCCTCTGACAAATGTCTTTTTGTATTTTCGAGGACAACATCTAAAGAAGATTTTCTGTTTCCAGAAAGACCTTCTAGTAAAGCGTCTTTAGTTGCTGACCAGTTGCTTTCAAATAAGTCTGCCATTTCTAACTCCTATTATTTTATTGAAAGTCCGGCTAATTTACGAATCATATCAATTTCTACGATATCATCCGCACTTTTGTCATCGGCTTCTGTTATTACAGTTGCCTTATTACCAGTATGTTCACTAGTAACTGATTCTGACAATGTCTTCTTCACTCTTGGTGTTTCTCCATCTATAACTGAAGGTAAGTACTTATTAAAGGACTCTTCCAGTTTTTCAGTTTTAACACTTTCAAGTAAGTCTGACATAATTTCTTTCTTTTCTTTACCCAATGGGGCCATCAATTCGTTTAGTTTTTCCTTTCTTTCGAAACGATCTTCTGAAACTCTTAACTTAGATTCAGTTAATTTAACTGCTTCTTCTTTCTCTTCAATTGCTTGTTGAGATTCGTTAAGTTGATTTTCCAACTGAGCTACCTGTTTTTGTATTTTCTTGATTTCCTTTGCTTCATTGAGATAACTTACGCCATACTCATTTGCAAATGCTTCAAAAATCCTACGACCGAAATCGTTTTCACGTGCCTTAGTAATATCTTCACGGAAAGATTGGACTTCATTAGTAATTACGCCGTTAACAACGCCTTCGACTTTGTCTGCCGCTTTCTTAATGAAATCTTTCTTGGCTTCTGCTAATTGCTTCTTGCCTTCTCTTACCATTTTGACTTTTTGTTCTACAAGTCCTTTTTTGTCCTCGTGGAACTCAGACAGTTCACTAGCAAGTTGCTCTGCAACAAAATTATCTAATTTCGTTACATGTTCACTTGTTCTTGTTCTGTCAGCTCTAAGTTCTTTAACTTCTTTAGCAACCGCTTGGGTTACAAAAGTGTCAAGTACTTTGGCATGCTCACTAATGGCTTTGTGATACTTCACTCGATCATTTGCAAGGGATTCTTTCTCTGCAACAATTTCGGAAATTTCTGCTTCTACTTTTTCTGTGATAAAGTTGTCAACTGCTTCTACGATTTGACCTTTGTCATGTTCGTATCGCTGTGCAAACTCTTCTCTAAGTTCTGCAGTAAGTTCTTCTCTTGCTTCAGAAATTTTACCTTCCCATGCCTCTTGAAGAGCAGATTTAACTTCTTCAGTTAATTCCGCGTTCTCAAGTAATTCTGTAAAATTCACTGCCATAGTAGTCTCCTACTTATAATTTTAAATCATTGATGAAACCAGTGATTGCTTTCATCAAGTGTTTTTCTGCACTTTTATCGTGTGTTAATGCATTAGCAGTCTCAAACATTTGAGCTCCGCCTCGCATATTAAATAAACTCTCATATATAGACTTAGGATAGGCATCAGGTGCACTTGGTTGTGCCACAATGTCCACTGTTACAATATCAAAGTCAGAAACTTTACCACTTTCGTTAACGTTTCCGGACCCTCTACTGCTTACACCAAGTTTTGCTCCTGCAGTTAATAATGCTCTTGCAATATTACCCATCGGTGTATCTATAATTTTAAGTTTGCCCAAACCATTTGAATCATCACAATGCATTTCCTGTATTATGTGACTCACACGGTCTAAATTTATTTGTAATTCTTCAGGGTGATCTAACTCGCCCATCACAGTCTCGCCTTTTTGTAAACGAGTCTTTACACTTTCAACAGCCTTTTTAATTTCATCTTTGGGATATACTCTACCGTTTTGGTTTTTTACATCACCTTGTATGAACAAACCTTGCATATATAAGTCTTTACCGTCTGCAGACTCCATTATCTGGACGCCAGACTGCTCAGGACTTAGATATTCATATAGTTTATTAGCCATTGTTTAACTCCTACTGTTAATTAAAAAGACTTATGCCTTTTTATGGTCAACGTTTATGTTGTCTGTAGGTGTGTGATCTTTTGCTGACTCACCTTTGTTGCCTTCGCCGCCGTCTTTTAAGACTGGTGGTTTAACATCGTCGCCGATTTTTGAGGGAGCAGGCATTTTTTTGCCTTCTGGTCCGTCATCTGCCCCACCTTGTGGTGCCGCAACGTTGTCTGAAAGTTTAGTTGCTTCTTCAACAACTTCATCACTTTCTTCTGCAACTTCTTCGTCTAAGTCATATTCAACGGATTCTAGGTCCATTTCATCAGGCATAGCATCCATTTCTGCTTCTTCGCCGTCTTCCATTTCGCTTTCTTCGTCGTCTGCTAATAGTTTTTCAAATTCTGCTTTTAGATCTTCAAGTTCTGCTTCTATATCATCAACTTTATCTTCTAAATCGCCGTCTTCTTCTTTATCCATTTCAGCGTCGACATCCATTTCATCTTCGTCTTCTTCTTCAAAAGTTCCTTCTTCGTCTGCAGATATGTCTGCTTCGAAATCATTTGATTGATCAATTACTTCATCAACTTCAATTTCTTCTTCGACTGGATCTTCTTCTGATTGTTCTGCTTCTTCAACAGCATCTTCTTCAGATTCTTCTGATTCTTCAACTGCTTCTTCTTCTGATTCTTCAGATTCTTCAACTGCTTCTTCCTCAGAAACGTCTTCGTCTAAAACTTTTTCATATTCTGCTCTTGCTTTAGCAACAACATACTCATGAAGCATTTCTTCCGCTTTTTCGTTTTCTTCGGCTAGTAATAGTTCAAGAATGTTCTCTAATTGTGTTCTTGATTCTGACATTGTGGTCTCTCCGATTAATTTTTTTATGATGGCTCAGACGTAAGTGTCCAAACTACCCTGTTAAGTACTTATAAGATGTATGTTTATTTGTAGTAAAACGGTGTAAAAATGATGTTTTTGATGCGAAAACGGTAGAAATCGCTTGTTTATGTCATTATATTTAATGTATTTAGTGATTTACTTAAAAACTAGTTTAAACTAGCCCACCAGCATCACCTGAAGGTGCCGCATACATGACTTTTACAAATTTGTCATGTTCGTCTTTTTCTTTTGATTTTAAATCCTTTACTTTTCTTAGTTTGCCTAATTCTTCTAAAGTAAGTTTAGACTTTCTAGTGTCCTCTTTACTTCTTTTTACGAACTCGTCAAGTTCTGGATTATAAAATTCTATTAGTCTCATTATAAACTACCTTCCCCGCCTGGTGTTATTGGAGGTGTTGGTTCTCCTCCTGCATCAGTATTTATGCCTTCTTCACCGGCCATTGGATCTTCCAATGGAATATCCCCTTGTGGAATCTCAAAATTAGGATCAACTGCCATTGGTTCATTAGGTCTTATACCTAAGTTTCTTAGTTCTGCAGACTTACCGTCCTGAGTATCATACTTGTCATAACCGTTTTCAGATCTCCAAAGTTCCTCATTTTCTTTCATCTCTTGTTCTGTTAATCCAAGATACTTTTTAAGTTTAAATTGGTTAGATAAATGCGGTACTGCCGCTACACTATTATATAAAGTAGCACGTTCTGTATCTAATTGTAAGTCTTTATATGTACTAAAATTAAGTGGTTTATTAAACTCTATATTGAATAGACTACTGTCTATTTCAATGCCACGGTGCTTTAAAAACATCTTAAATTCTTTATCTAAGTCTTCTTGTATCTGTCTTTGAAGCCTTTCTACATACTTTGCAAACCTATATTCTTGTATATAAGCAACACCTACTTTACCGTCATTATATACTGCAGACCCGTCATCTGGTCCTGTTGGTAAGTATGAACTAGGTATTCTAAGTCCTCTTAATAGTTTATTATTAAAGTATCTTAAGTCATCTATTTGTCCTAAATTTTCACCACCTGGTAGTGTATCAACTTTTGAACCTCTACCGTCTGCCGTTTGAGCAAAGAAGTAATCTTCTAACATACTCATTGGATTATAAGCGGCATCTACAACACCACTTCCGTCTGCTTTCTTATTAGGTACACGTTTTTGTTGTACTTCATATTTTACTTGTTCTAGATACTGTCTTGCTTTGTGAGGTGGCATATTACCTACATCTATCATAAATACACGTCTTTCAGGTGCTCTATGTACCCTGTATATTATAATAGAGTCTTCAAGCAATTCCTTTTGCTTGAAAACCTTAAATATTGGTTCTAAAATACTTACACCAAAAGGCCATGCATGATCCATGCCTTGTGTTAAACTAACATGTACAATATGTTTGGAATCTACAGGAGTTCCTTGATCTGCACCATCTATTGCTCCTGTACCGTATGCATTAGCAGTACTGTTTACACCTGCCATTACTCCAGTTAGACCCTGTCCACTTCCGTAAGGTCTAGAATGTAGTCCTGCTACACTTGTTGCTGTAAGTTCTTCAAATAGTGGTTCTAAATTTTTAATAAAGTAAGTTTCTATCTTCTTACCTTCTGATTCATTTACAATTACCTTTTCTACATTTGCTGGGTCGCACCAATATAGTTTAAATGTTTCTGGGTCTCTTATAAAGAATTGATCACCGTATTTAATAGTACTTCTAAAAATACCAAATACTCTTTTATGTAGATCGTTAAGTTTACTCCATTGCTTTATAGTTTTACCTATAATAGCACTTTCTGTATCTGTAGGTTCTACATTATAATTTATTTCAAAAGGAAGACCTGAGTAGTCATCTTCTTGTGTTCCAAATTCTGCAACTGTATCTAAGGCGGCATTTATTTCCAAATCGTTATCCATTTGGTCATACTGCATATATCTCATTAATCTGTTGGGGGAACCTGCATATACTTCAGGTAACCAACTTGCATATCTGCTGGAAGCCGCACCAGGTCCTGTATTGGCCTGATTGCCAGTAACGTTTAGTGGTAACCCACTATTGTCGACTGATGTAAAATACTTTTTCCAACTCATGTAATAATCCTTTTCGTTATATTACACTATTTATCTGAAGTTGTCAAGTTGGATTGAAGGATCTTGGCTACATATTGCCTTCTTCGATGGTTTTGGTCTGTCTTCTTGTTAGCATTATAAGAGTTTCTAAATAGGCTTTAAATTCATTAGAGGATAATCCTGCAATACCATCTGTATCAAAAGAACTCTTGAACTCTTCGCCAGGCATGTGATTAATACCTGTGTTTGCCTTGTTTTTATAAGCCAAATCATTTAGTTCTTTTAAATATGCATCTTGATCGTCTTTGAACCCAAGAGCCTTGTATTTGTCAAACATGGCTTGTTCTGTAGCATCTAATGTAGAACTACCCAAAGTTCTCGTTGCTACAGAGCTGAGATCTCCAGAATAACCACTGTCTGTGATAAATCTATATCCTCCGGCATCACCGGCAAATCCACCTCGTATTAAACCTGCGGCATCTGTATCAAAATTGTAGTTACCTGCGGCATGTTTTTGACTCATTATTCTTTGAGAACTGCTACCTGCATATGCCAAACTTGCCGCCTCCGCTTCTTTTTGGAACTTACGATTTGCCTCGGCTCTAGCTCTTGTGGTTTCTTTTTCTTCTTGCAGGAATGCTTCGAATTTATCCTCATCGTAGTATCCAAGAGGATTGACAGCATTTTTAACTCTGTGCAACATGTCATTAAAGAACACCATAAATTCTGTACTTAGGTAATGCATTAGGTCTTTTATCAACGGTAATACATTTTCTTTGAATACATCTGCAATACTGGCGCCTTTATTAGCATCTAAAAAGTCCTGTACTCTTTTGTTGAACTGTGTTACTTTAAGAGTCATGTAGTCTATTGCTACTGGAAGTTTGTTTGCCAGACTCTCAGCAACATTAGAAGCCTCACCATCTATTCCAAAGAATGTTTCTGCAAGTGTAGTAATAGAATTCTTTAACGATGTAAATGCATTATTAAACTTATCGTAATCAATCCCTTTAATAAAATACATAAGAAATCTATCAGAGACAGCCTTAATAGTTTCGAAAATTTGTGTACTTGCAGATTGTATTAAATTAGTTGTTCTTTGGAAATCTTCAATTTCTCCATCTTTTAAACCAAAGTTCTTTAGTTTATCTAATGATCTTTGGAAATTCATTATGCCTTTAGCCATTGTTAATGCTTGTTGATCACCTGTTCTTGCAATAGCAAATATTCTTTGTTTTTCACCTTCTGTTAAATTTCCTAAAACTTCAGTAAATTCTAAAGCCATTTCTTCACCGTCCATAAGACCTGAATTAAATCCTTGTATTGTCTTATTAAAACTACCTGCTAAAGTAGGCAATACAGTAATAAATGCTTTTGCAGAATCACTAAAGCCTATCGCACCAAATGATGCCGCTTCAATGGCCGCCGCCGCTAATTCACCACCTAGTTCACCACCTGTGGCTCTTAAAACACTCACAAACTCTTGAGCACCTTTTAACATATCCTGTCTTACATCTTCATTCATTAATAACAATCTGGATTGGAAATCACTTGATGATTCCAACATTTGGAAAGCAAATTGTCGTATTACATCTAAACTTACACCTAATGCACCAGTATATTCAAGTTGTGTTTTTCGTAAATCTTCTGTTTGTTTAAGAAGACGGCCTCGACCTTTTTCATCTAATCTGTTTATTGTGCCCATTCTTGTTGCAAAGTTTAATTCTTCTCTGAACATGGCAGTATTATCTTGTAAAGTAAGGCCAAGAGCTGAACCAGAAGCAGTCATTCGATCAAACTCTCCAAGCAAATCAGCAACAGCCCCCACACCAAGAGCCTGCATAGCACCAGCAGTTTCTAAAGCAAAGTCTGTAGCCTCATCTAGACTCATACCTAAACTTCTTAATTGGAAACTGGTCTGTACAAATCCATCGTTAGACTGGGATAATCCTACATCTGTTAATTGATTTAAAGAAGCAGTATATCTAAAAATTGCATCTGTAGTTAGTGCCATTATAGCACCTGTTAGAACACCTATACCTGAAACTAATCCGCCTATGGCGCCACCTACAGCCGCACCCAAACTAACAGACATACCTCTCATATTGTTATATTCTTTAGTAGTCTTTTTAATTTCTTCTGTTTCTTTTTTCTTATTTTTTGTGTTTTCTTTAGTGGCGTCAGATGCCTTATTGGCGTCGCTATTTGTACCACCGCCGCCAGTTATTGCTCTTATTAGTTTTACATTTTCATCTTCTATAGTTTTAGACAATTTAGCCATATCAGCCGCCATTTTTTTCATGGTGACTTCTTTTGCCCAGTCAGGTAGTACTACTTGCCCGTTGTCTAATACTATTTGTTGATCCATTTACTAAAATTCCATTATATACTGTTTTTACTATGATAAATATATCATAAGATAAACTTATATGAGTATTTATCAAAAGAATTAACAGGAGTTTTAATTATGACGGATAAAACAAATCCATTAGCCGGACATTTTAGGCAACCTAAATTGTATATGAAATTGCCTAGTGGAGGTTTATTCAACACAGGTGAAGATTTAGATATCTCAGATAGCAATGAAGTTGCTATTTTTCCTATGACAGCAAAAGATGAAATCTTAATGAAGAATCCAGATGCATTGTTGAACGGAGAAGCAGTATTGCAAATATTAAAAAGTTGTGTACCTAGTGTATTAGACCCAAAAGAATTAACAAATATTGATGTAGATGCTATTTTAATGGGGATTCAATCTGCTACTTATGGTGACGAAATGGATCTTACAACAAAATGCAAATATTGTGACAAAGAACTTACAGGGTCCACAAGTATTCAAGAAGCATTAGATCAAATAGAACCATTAGAAGAAGTTAATATTATAGAACATGACGGATTAAAGGTTGTATTAAGACCTGTAAAATATAAAAGTACTATAGAAGCAGGAATTGTAAATTTTCAAACAACAAGAAGTTTACAAGGAATATCAGATTTACCAGATGATTTAGACAAATTAAAAATCTTTAACGAAAATTTTAACAGAATGGCTATATTAAATTTTAGTCTTATTTGTGATAGTATAGAAAAAATTATTATAGAAGGCGAAGAAACCATAGAAGTAACAGATAGAGACCAAATTATAGAATTTTTAGAAAACTGTGAAGCAAGTATTGGTGTGAAGATAGAAGAAGAAAGCACTAAAATTTCCACAAAGGGTATATCTAAAGATGTAAAATTTGCATGTGAAGATTGCGGCGAAGATAAAATTACAGAAACAAAAATCATATTAGACCCTGTAAATTTTTTCATGGCTTCCTAGCGACAGCCGAACCCAACGAAATAGTTGAGTTCCTAGAGAAGTTAAAAAAAGATAGATCGGCACTTTACAAAAACATTATGGAAATGGTAGTTTATAGTGAGGGTGTGGTATCTTATACAGAAGCCTGGAATTTATCTGCAGAAGAAAGACAACTTTTTATAGAAGTACTAACTGATTTTGCTAAAAAGAGAAACGGTAATGATTCTGAAACAAACGAATATTTATAATGTGGCTTTACAATAAACAAGAGATTACAGAACTTCCAGAAGACTGTGAAGCATTTGTTTACATCATTACAAACAATACTAATGATAAAAAATATGTAGGTAAGAAACTTGCCAAATTCAAAACAACTAAACCTCCTTTAAAAGGCAAAAAGAATAAACGTCGTGGTTACAAAGAATCAGATTGGCGTACATATTGGGGCAGTAATGATTATTTAAAAGAAGATGTTATTGCTTTAGGAGAAGATAAGTTTACAAGAGAAATTTTATATCTTTGCCCTAGTAGAGGTGTTGCTAGTTACCTAGAAGCCAAAGAACAATTCGAACGAGAAGTACTACTCACCGACGACTATTATAACGGAATTATCAATGTGAGAGTCGGCGGTTCAAAAATCCTTAAAGAAGCATTATCAGACTGATAACTATTTGCTGATAAGAACTCATTATGGCTCAAACAGACACCAAGTCAAACTAACACAGGCACACATAGGATCATACACCGGCCCCAACCGAGGCATATTAAATCGGGCTCCTTGACAATCCGTTAAACACGGTGCGGGACTCTGGAGATGTATGACGGCAAAGATACAAACACACGTTAAACAGTATTAAAAGGATGTAGGCAATGAGAAAAAGCAACCTACAAGTTATATAACTAAACTTACAAAGGTTATATGGCTTCCGTGAGATTCGTGACGGTAGTGTATGGGGACAGAAGGCTCACCGGTTCCTAATAGCACCCGAAGTTAAGAAGGCGACGGCATCACATGATGACACCTTTCTCACCTTGTATAGGTGAGTTATGGCTCTAACATACATGATAACGGTCTACTTAAAAAAACTTTCAAACAAATGAAAGAGTTGAGTGAAACGAAACGATTGAATGTAGTTTGAAAAGGTCCGTAGGACCTAAACACTATGTTGCAATAATAGAATGAATATATCTATTTTGTTTTATAACTTCTTTACTTGGCTCGTGTGCTAATTTACCTAAAGGAATTTTCCCTAATGCAAGTCTTTTGTCGTCTAAAGGATAAGGAAGTTTGTTATGTATTTTTGCTAGGAATCTTTTCTGACCAATATCCATTTTATCTGTCCATAGTCTATCAGGATTAAACCAACCGAATAAATCATTTTTTAAAACAGACGTAGGCATAATTTGTTCTGCGGGTATATCAACATCGTGATTTTGGTATATACCCATAAGTTCTTTACCTACATGTGGATAGTTCATATAAAGATAGTTTTCTAAAATATTTTTATCAAACAAATCATAATCAGATTCTTTTAGGGGTTCGCCTTCATCTTCGGTAGTAGTAATAAATCGTGTAGGCAGACCCACGCCAAAATTTTCTAGATGGTGTATATCATAATTAAATTTACTAAGCCAGTATCTTGCTTCATTTTCTTCGGGAGATAAACTACGGTGTACTTCTACAAAGTTCTCATGTAGGTAATTTAAATCATCTTCTGGGAGATAAAGATCTGGTTTTAACTTTTGTAAATTTACTATATCTTTTTGAAGTTCAATTTCAATTTCTTCTTTGGTTTCACCAAACCCATAAAATCGATCATGGCTTAAAAGTTTATATTCGTTATCTTTAAATCTTTGCCATATCCGTCTGGCTACTCTGTGATCAAATAACTCGTAAACAAGTGTATAATTTATTTTATCTTTGCCGAGATTAACATTAATTAACATATTCGGTATCTGTGTTGTAACTTGTAAAGCCGCCTTCTTTTACAACTGTTAGTACATTATTCACACGTCCTACAAGTTCTTCTTTGTGTGATATTAACATAATATTTTTGCCTTGTTCTCTATGCATTTTTTTAAGTATGCCTAAAGAATTTTCTACACCCATACTGTCCATACCACTATCTATAAGTTCATCAACACACATTAGATTCATTGGCCTATTTAGACTTTCATATATGTCTCTAAATGCCCAACTTAGTCCGAGAATAAGTCTATTGCGTTCTCCTCTACTTAAATTATCAAAGTCTAAATCTCTACCATATTCTGTAATTTCTACTCCTAAATCACTAGCAAATTTAACATCATGTGGTAGTCCTAATTTATCTAGATAATATGCTAATCTATGATTTAAGTATGCTATGTTTTGATCTATGATTCTTTTACGGATAAAACTATCTTTACTTGTCAATAACTTATACAAGAAGTCTTGATGTTCTTGTAAATGTGTTAGTTCATTCATTAAGTCAAAACTTATTTCTTGTATGCCTGTAGTTTTTAATCCTTCAATTTGTTCTATATAAGGATTTACATCTAATGCCATTGTTTCTAAGTTTGTCTGCATTGTTTCTACATTATGTTTGTGTTCTAATGCTTCTTCTAATGTACTATAATATACTTCAGGGTCTTCAGGTATATCACTAAATTCTTTTATGGCTTCTGTTGTTTCATTACTAATGTTCTCTATTTCCTTATAGTATTCTTTTTCTTTATCTATTTTTTCTACTAGTTCGTTTGTGTATTGCTCATGCGTATCTAAGTGTGCAGTAGGTTGTTCACAAGCAGGACATACGCCTGCTTTTGCACTTTCTAAATTGCTTTCTAGTTCTTCTAATTTCTTAGAACTCCTAGTTAAACTAGTTGATGTACGTTTTTCTTCTGCTTGTAATGTTTGTAAACTAGCACGTTGGTCTTTGTATGTAGATAATAGTTTATGGTTTTCTAATTCTGTATCTATATCTATTCTCTCCATACGAATTATTTTTTCGCCTAACTCTATCAGTTTGTCTTCTTTATTCTTTTCCCATGCTCTACTACGACTTTCTATTTCTTTTATATTTTTATCTATTCTTTTGTTGCTTTCTTCTACAGCATTAATTCTTATTTCTTCTTCTTTTATACTATCTCTAGTATGCTTTTGTCTTTCTTTTAATACTTCTGCTTTTTGTGAAAGTTCTGTGATACCTAACAACTGCTCAATCATATCACGTTGATCGTTGTTTTTCATTGCAAGGAAAGGTTCTGTATATGTGTTTAATGCAATTAAATGCTTAAACATATTATGTGGGAATCCTATAATCTTTTCTATTTCTTTTTGTGTTTCTCTACTATCCCCTTGTTGTTCATTATCTAGTGCATCTTCACCGTTGATAAAAAGTTTAAGTACATTGGGTCTTCTACCTCTTTCTATACGATATGATTTTCCTTCTATTTCAAACTCTACAGTAACAATCATGCCTTTACCGTTAGTTTTGTTTATCAAGTTATCTTTACGAATGTTTGTTAATGCATCGCCATATAATGCATAACTTAATGCATTTATTATAGTAGTTTTACCTGTGCCGTTCCTACTACCATCTCCGCCCATGTCTAAATTATGACCTAGTACAAGTGTGAGTTGGCAATTATCCAGATTAACTGCCTGTGTGTTATTACCCACACTCATAAAGTTCTTTGCTGATACGTTTTTAATCTTTAACATTATAAGGTTTCTATGCTATTATAGATGTCTATTAAAACATCTTTTTGTACTGTATTACTTTCTATTGTTTCTAATTGTTGTATAACAATTTGATCAACACTCTCAAAACTAATTTCACCGCCTTCGTATTCCTCTTCTTCTTTTATAGGAATAAGTTGAAGTTCTCTTACTTTATATTGTTCAGCCATTTTCTCTCTTATAAAGTTTGCTTCTTCATAAGAAATACTGATATCTAATTTTACTCTTGCATAGGTATATTCGTCTAATAATGTTGCATGGTCATCTAGTAATTGTTTTAGTGTAAATACTTTGTACTTAGGACATTCTGCCCAGTTTACATAGAGAGGTTCTTCTCCCCATGTTAAGAACATAGCACCTCTTTCATTATCATCTACGTCTGCGTAATTATGTGGGAAAGCATTACCTATATAATGTATATTGTTTTTAAATTGTCTTTTGTGAAAATGTCCACTAAACACATATTCAGGACCACTTAACATTTTATCATTTATACCACCATGGTCTGGCATCTCTACCATTGCATTCATTTTAAAGTATGGTAATTCAAAATGTCCAAACATATATTTGCATTTCATTTTAGATACTTTCTTGTGTTCGTCTGCTACTAACCAAGGAATAATTGCTACGTCATCTTGCAGGAAGTGTTCATCAATCATTACAAAGTTTTCTAAATCTCTGATATACTCTATACTGTTAAGTTCTCTTTTATCTTTATAGTATAAATCATGATTACCCATAATCATATAAACTTTTTCAAAGTTATCGTTTAGTTTCTTAAATGCTTTGATTGAGGCATTCATAGTGGCAACACTAATACTTGCTCTGTGATGATTCCAGTCTCCTAGAAAAATACAGGTTTCTGCATTTCTGGCTTTTGCTTCTGCAATAAACCAGTCTACATATCTACTGCAATCTTCTAAATGTAAACGACTGTTTTGCTTTAATCCGTAATGTATGTCAGTAAAACAGGCCGCTGTCTTAAACAGTTGTGCCATAAATTAGTCTTGTGAATTATCTGATTGTGCGGATTCTCTTAAAATACGCATTTCTTCTTCGTGTTGTATCTGTCTACCGTAACTTGGCAAATGTCCACTATCAATTAGAATATCATCTCTAATCATCTGATTTCTTTTTTCTAAATTTAAAATTCTTGTAAAACTATTATTAACTGCGGCAGTATAGTATGCAAATGGATTATCTGATTTTGCTTCATTAAATTGCAAACCTATTTGAGATAATTGCACTAATGCTTGTCCACGCATTTCGTCTACATAAGTGTAACCTCTCCAGTTTGCTCTATGACTATATCTCTCAACAAGTTTTAAAAACATAGTACCTAACTTATTTGTAATCCTTCCATGATCTACACAGAACTCACCGTTACTTAAACTACCTTGCCAGTGACTTCTTGCAACTTCTTTTATTTCTCCACCTATGTAAGCATAGTGTTTAAAAGGAGGAAAGTTTACTTTTGCTCTTGTTTCTGCTTCGTTCCTAGGATTTTTCTTTCTACCTGGCTCTAAAGGAATATGCTCCATATCCATTACTCTAAAAACTAAATCTTCTTGATCTATACTTTTAGGGTCTATAGCAAATTCTTTTTGCTTAGGTTTGTTTTTATAGTCCTTAGGATCATGTAATGCCATTGCGGCTTGATATCCTGCTGATTGAACTTGTGATGCTCTGTTTTCTCTAGCAACTTTTATACTATTTCTATTGATTTTTTTGACATCTTCTAAAATTACATCAAAATTTGCATATTGATCGTCTGCTACATAGCAGTAAGTCATTTTGCTTTTATGGATTTCTTTTAGAATGTCTTTATTGTTTAGGTAATTAACCTTTTTAGGCTGTGCCATTAATAATCTCCTCAAAATTATGGTTCATTTATATTGTGTTATTATACACAGTTCTTGTGCATTGTCAATATGTATTTAGTAAAACTGGCAATTTAAAACTAGTTTTAATGAATACGATAAATAGTTACATACAAGGAGATTAAATGCCAAGCGGAAGTGATTATTTAAAAGGTTTAATAGGCGGTGTTGGAAACAATTTACTGGGTAAAGTACCAGGCGGAAAAGTCGTTACAGGTGCTTTATTAGGTGGACTTTCCGATGCAGATTTCTATTCTTTCTTTTATGACGGAAATGCAGGCCCTAGTAGAAATCCAGGTAGTAATTTATTATTTGGTGCTAGACAATTAAGTGAACAGCAATTAAAACAGCAATTAGGACAACAAAGTAATCAGGCCGCAAGTTCTACAGCAATTAATCCTAGTGAGGGTAAAGGATTTGTAGATACTTACGATTGGAGAGCAAGATTAAGGCCTAAGGGAGGCGGAGCCAAACGTTTTTACGGCGACGATGATAACTCAATTATGGCACCTATTAGAGAGTCAGGTGGTTTAGTATGGCAATATACTCCTCAAATTTATGTTTCTGGTTCAGCAGAATACGACCAAATGCAGATGCAAGGTATGAATTACCCTATTAACACATATCAAATGTCAACACCACCTAGGTTTACACTTACATCAACTTTCTCTGTAAATAATATAGATGAAGGGAGATACTATCTTGCGATGTTACAATTTTTTAGAGTTGTAACAAAGTCTTTTTACGGAGACCAATCTGTTGCAGACGGTACTTTTGGTACACCACCGCCTGTAATGTTATTTGAATATTTAGGTGATCATGGATTTAAAAAGGTCCCTGTAATCGTATTATCATATTCTTTAGAGTTTCCACCTGATGTTGACTATGTACCTGTTGAAATTAAAGTCGGTGATGAGAATACAACTACTTTTGTACCAGCAGATTCTACAGTTACATGCGACTTATTCCCAAGTTACACACCACACAAATTGCGTAAAAACTTTAATCTTAATACATTAAGAACTGGACAAGCATATAAAGACGGATATATTTAATGGCTAATTTTCATAGACAGGATAGTTTTTTAAGAAATGCAGGAACATTTGATGGATTTCTGGATTTAAACACCTTACCTAAAATACCTACAGATGCATACGAAATAGATTTTAAAATAAAAGAATCTCATAATGGTAGACCTGATATTTTAGCAAATGAATTATACGGTACTCCGAGACTATGGTGGGTATTTGCACTTAAAAATCCTGATGTTATAAAAGATCCTTTAGCCGATTTTAAAGCAGGAGTAATGATAAAAATACCATCACCGGAAACTATCAAGACCATGATGGGGTAAACGATGGCTGAAGAAACTAGAAGATCAAGTAATAGCCTAGGATTTGAAATACCAACCAATCCTTTAGACGAATTTGATAATGTTACATACAATATTAAATTGTACATGATTCCCCCTACAGAAGATATTACAGAATCTAAGACAGATGATACTGAAGGTGATGCTAGATCTGACAACGGAGGAGAAGTTACATCTAGAGGAGGGTTTTTAAATGGTGCCTATACAGCCAGCCCAGAAAAAACAGTAGTATTAGCACAAACAGGCGTTACAGGAACATTAATTGATAATGTTGAATTAATGACTGTGCCTAGTGGTAAAGGCGGTAAGATTACACAAAAAATATCTTGCACAATTAAACAACCTGGAGCCGCAACCTTTTTTGATATGATTGTATTAGGTAGACGCCGCCTAGGCATACCTCCCCTATCAGGTAGAGGTGTTGATGGTGCTCCGTTCTTTTTCGAAATAAACTTTCAAGGGTACAGGGAATCAGGTGACGGATTTGAATCAGACGATGGCGGACAAATAAGACATATTGCTGGGCCATATAGATATAAAGCACTTTTACAAACGGCAGATTTTTCATTAGATAGCACAGGAACAACTTATAATTTAACATTTGCTATTGCAGATGATATTGCTTATGCTGACGTATATTATAAAACACCTACTACAATGACCACCGTAGGGGAAACTATATCAGAGCATATAGAAGATTTTACAAAACAATGGAATCATTATAATAGTAATATAGCCGGAGATACAAAAGCAGAAGTAGACCAAGTTGAATTTAAATTAGATAATTTAGTAGGGAAAAAAACAGAAAGTGAAACACCGACTCCAGGAGATGTTGTAGACTTACCTACAGGTAATTCAATTATATCGGACGAAAAGTTAGATAGAGGATTAGATTCCACAGCAACACCAGTAACTGAAAAAAACGAAGGCGAAACAATCTATGATGCTCCTGAAGAAAATGAAGGTTCAGAAAAAGAACCAGTGAATCCTGAAACAGAAAAAATTAAAATAGAAGTACCTAGAGGTACTACAGTTGATACCTATATAGGAATGCTTTTAGCAAGAAATAAAAATTTTACTGATGGCATCACAAGAACTATTGTTGAAAAAGATGGAAAGATGACATATGACGGAACTAAAACAAATATATTTGATTACAAAATTAATGCAAGGGTAAAACAAGTAAAATACGACGAACAAAGACAAGGGTTTTCTAAATTAATTATATTTGAGCCTGCTGTATTTAGGACTCCATCAGGAAAATGTTTTGCAGTAAAAGATGAACTTAAACCAACTGCTGATGAAATTACTCGTAGAGTACAATCAATGGAAATTAAGAGAGCATACGAATATATCTTTACAGGAAGAAATGATCAAATTTTAAATATAGATATAAAATATGATTTAGGTATAAACTTTTTAATACCACCTGAAGGACAAAGATTTGGTAGTGCTGTTCTAAATAATATTTCAAACTTTAGTACAGACCCTGCAAAGACAGGAGAACCTTTAACAGGTAAAGCACTAGCACAGGTAGGAAATTTCTTACAAGATGCTAAAAAGTTTTTTAATTTTTTTAAAGCGGCTAAAGATGGAAGTATAAGAGATATTGCAAGGGCGGCAGGATTTGATGAAAATCAGATTAAAACGGTTATAGCAGATCGTACAAGTGTAGAAGCACAAGCATTAGTAAATAGTTTATCTAATAGATCAATTTCAGAGGCAATAGTAAAAGAACTTACTCCCAAAGGTGCAAGTAATCAATCAGGTATAGCAACAGAAAGTGATAGGCAACGACAGATAGAGAACAGTTTAGAGGATTATACTCCTGAAGCCAGTGGATATGTTTACGGACAAGATGTATTATCACCAGAAACTGCCTATACTGATACACCTGGATTAGATATAGATGTTGCCCGTTATAAAATTGATCCTATTACTACAGGTATGACGCAGGCCTCAGATGATTTAGCAAGAGCACACGGCCACGAAATGACTAATCCCGGCACCGAAGAAGCATACGTAGACCATATGACATATTCAGGAGGACCTGCGACAAACAGTCAAACCCTATTTGGATACATGTACGGACAAAAAGACACAGCAGATATATTATATAATCTAGATATGGTTATAAGAGGAGATCCATGGTATTTAGGTGAACCAGATACCGGCGGAACAAATTATGAAAAAGTACCTAAAGTAGAAGATGAAAAATCTAGTGATTTGGGTGTTAAAACATACGGTGGGGATAATTTTATTTTATTTGAATTAAGACAACCTCAATATTTTGATCCTTTTGTAAATGACGAAGATTTAAATTCAGGAATGTACCCTATTGGGAAACAAAGTTATTTCATTACTGGTATATATAGAATTATAGAATTGGTAAGTAGTTTTGATAATGGTAGATTTACTGTTAATGTTCGTACAGCAAAGGAACTTACACTAGATTTATCTGTAATTAAAAAGGACGAATTTACATTGGATGATGTAAAAAACCAATTTGATGCCACACTAAGAATTAAGGCGGCTATGGAGGCAAATGGTCATACTACAGAAGATGATAAGAAAAGATTTGATGATCCTGAATATACACAGAGAGTATTAGATTTCGGTCCCGGCAGTACTATAGAAGAACTAATAGACTCAGGACTTATAAGTAGTAGCCAATTGGCGGCGTATAATGCCTGGAATGCTAACAAATCTAGTGCCACACAAGGAAAAAGAGGAGACTTTTAAAAATGCCTAAATGGTTTTATGTAGCAGACTCAATGAAAGCCTCGTACGGCAACCCCTTTGCTGACAGAAATTCCACACAGAGATTTTGGGGAATTTATATAGGTATTGTAGAGTTCAATAAAGATGCAAGTAGAACAGGTAAAGTTACTGTAAATATTCCAGAATTAAATAAAGATCCTAAAGAGAAAAATTTATTTGAGTGTATGTACACATCACAATTTTATGGCGCAACTAATCCTAATCTTGTAAGAGACGATGACATAACATTAGATGAAAACTCATTGCAGTCTTATGGAATGTGGGCTCCACCACCTGATATAGGCAATACAGTTTTAGTAGCATTTGGTGACGGTCTTTTATCAAAACCTTTTATTATGGGACATACATTACCTGTTCCTTACAATCAAATGACACCTGGTATTGCTGGAGGACCTAGTTTTCAAGGCGGGCCATTTAATACTCCTACTGTAGAAAAAAATAATTATGATACTGATACTAAAAATAACGGCAAGTTTAGGCCTATATATCATGATTTTGCAGAAACAATAACCAAGCAGGGACTGATAAATGATCCATTAAGAGGAGCAACATCAAGTAGTGCTAGAAGAGAAACACCAAGTGAAGTATTAGGTATTTTAACAAAAGGACCTAGAGACGAAAAAGGTAATGCAGTAGGTCCTGGTCATCAATTTATAATGGATGACAATCAAAGTAATTCAAATATAAGATTAAGAACTGGTGGCGGTAATCAAATCTTGATGGACGATTCAACTGGTAGTATATATGTAATTAATAAAAACGGTACAGCATGGTTTGAATTAGATAGAAACGGAAATTATCATTTCTTTGGAGAAGGAAATATGAATTTCCGTTCAAAAGGAAGTTTTAATTTAAGAGCAGATAAAGATGTAAAGATAGAAGCAGGTAATAATATTTACATGAAAGCCACAGGGGACAATGATGCAGGTGGCTATAAAGGGATAGCAGGACAATTAGGTGCATTGGGTGTACCACCACTAGGTACAGGTGGCTCTATAAGACTACATGGTGCAGAAGACGTGTCCATACATGCTAATCTTAATACACAAATTACATCTAATGCAGGTGATATGCAATTAAATTCAGCAGGTAGATTAACCTTGACTAGTACTGTAGGAGCGGCAATACAGTCTCAAGGATTCACAACAGTACAAGCCACAGGTAAAGTTGACGTTTTAGCAGGTGGAGCCGCAACAGTTTCTGCAGGTGGGACAACAAATCTATTTGGTTCAACAATAGGTTTGAATAATCCTGGAGCAGTACCAACACCAGATCTAGTACCGGCGATACCGGCTCCTCAAATAGGAGGTTCAGAGAAACCAGACCAGTCTTCAGCACAACCTGAATACGATAGAGAATCAGAAAATCCTATATTAAATGGTGGACAAAGGCCTGAAAAAGGACCGACAATCAATACTATTGTAGATACACTTATTACTGCAGAACCTTATGTAGGTCACGGACAATTTGATCCTAGTACAGAAGACCCTGAAAGTTTAGAAGAAGATGAAACTGCAGATAAGGAAACATTACAAAATCAAATTGACCCTACAGATGATACTCCAGCAGATGCAGACACACCTGAAGGAACAAAAATTGGTAAGGGATTTGCAGATGCAAAAGATGCCTTAGGTGAAGCAACCGACGGTATTAAGTCTGTTTATGATGAATATAATGCAACATTAAGTAACTTTACAGCATTACAAGACGTAAACTTAGCAAGTATAGACGGCATAATGAAGGTCGCAGATACATTAGGTATTGCTATCCCTCCATTTAGAATACCTACTGCTAATAGTATTTCACAAAAAATTATTGGGCAAAGTAAAATTTTATCAGATTTAGAGGCTAAAATGAAACAGTTTTCTCTAGATGATTTAGGTTTACCGTTAGACTTAGAAAACGGCGTTATAGGAGAAATGAAGGGCGAAATCAATACAGTAATAGGTGATGTAACGGGCGGTAAAGCAGACGAATTTAAAAATGCGGCTAAAGACATAATCAATAAAGGAGGCGGATAATGGTTGCACCTCACAAGAATTATTTTTACGAAGTTAGAGATAGACTAGCAGAAAAAGGTATTGATTTATATATAGATGGTCCAAGTTTAATTTATATAGATAGAAAAACAGGATTTAGACTTGTAGAGTTTATAGATGGATTAGGCCCTAGTGCTGAACGTCTGGCTTTAGAGTCTGAACTTAAACAAGCAATAAAAGATATACAAAAACTGGTACAGTCGCCTTTGAATCAAAATCAAATAGGCGCCCTTGCAAGTTTTGTATCTCATATAGGTGTAGATAGATTTGCAAAAAGCGACGTACTAAGAGCTCTTAATGATCTTAATTACGAAGCAGTACCTAAATTAATGCAAAGATTTAGAGTTGGAAAAATAGGAAAGTACAGCAGGCCTACAATAAGAGCAGACTATGTTGCAAGAAGAAAATATGAAGCAGAACTTTTTTCTACTGCTGATCATTTAAATTGGCAAAATGAAATAGACGATGTTACCGCAACATTATACCCAGCTCAACATAATTTGAACTTTAATGAATTAAGAGCAATTTTAAGACTTGCTAAGAAAAGAGCATATAACAAGTTAGGAATTTTCTTTTAAGCAGTTTTTAGTAATTCTTTTTTAAGATCTGCATTCTCAACAAGTAGTCTATATTTTTGTTCTTGTTCTTCTGCAACTGCTTTTTCCAAAAGTTCAATATGATTTCTAAGACTATTATTTTCGTTGTTTTTCTCAACAAGCATAATTCTTAGTTCTTCTTCTAATGTATTATTAAGGGATTTAGTATCTGCCATTTTATTCCTCGAATATTATATTTTGTAATAATTTAGTTACATCATTATTTAACAAAACTCCACTATGACCTGCTTCTATAAAGATATTTTCGGTGTTTTTAAATTTAGGCGGAGTTGTTGATTGACTTGAAACTGATATCATACCGTCATTTGCTTGGCCTCCCAAACCTGCCAATGGGTTTGCACCACTAGTGCATATTATGTTTGTATGTTTTCCATTATATGTTTTTTCTTGTAATAGTTTTAAAACATCTGCATCTGGTCTTGTGTTTTCAAATACTTTTCTATTTCTAAAAATCATACCTAAAATTCTTGCTACAGGTGTTCCTTGCCATGGAGTTGCTATAGTAATTAAATGATCTACCTTTTTTGGATAAACACTTGCATACCAACTTGCTAATAAGCCTCCAAAACTATGCCCTACAAGGACTACTTTATCTTTTCCCCATAATCGTTCTTTCTGCATTCTAATAAGTTCTACTAGATCATAAGGGTCTTGCTCCATATCATATGCAGGAGAGAAAAAAGGGTGTTCTGGCATCTTTAATGTAAAATAATTAAAATTATCTGGGTCAGCATTAGCACCGTGTAAATAGATCACATTTTTCATATCGTTATTATAGCATCACATTTTAAGATGTCAAGCATATATTAAAACTATATTTAATTATTTTGATAAATACTTACATGGCAGTTTTATTCAAAGGCTTTAGTACAGTAGATAAAAATAGGGCACCTTATACCCTAACGGATACTAATCTTATTAAAAGAGATTTGTTAAATCATTTCTATACTAAGAAAGGCGAAAGAGTAATGAGACCTAATTTTGGTAGTATTATCTGGGACATGTTAATGGAGCCAGAAACACCAACATTACAAGAAGACATAAGAGACGATATAAAAAGAATTGTAGATTTAGATCCTAGAGTAACATTAGAAAATACAATCTTGTATGTAAATGATCAAACTATAAGAGCAGAAGTAGTAATTAAATATTACAATATAGACCAAGCAGAGACTTTATATTTAGAATACAGTAAAAGAAATGCAGAGGAAACTGGATAATGGCATTAGTTAATAGACAAAATAATTTATTTGCGGCAGAAGATTGGAAAATCGCATATAAAGCCTTTTCAGAAGTTGATTTTAAAGCATATGATTTTGACACTATGCGTACAGCATTGGTTGAGTATGTTAGAACAAACTTTCCTGAAAATTTTAATGACTACATAGAAAGCTCAGAATTCATAGCAATAATAGAATTACTAGCATTTTTAAGTACAAGTTTAGCATTTAGAATGGATGTTAATACTAGAGAAAACTTTTTAGAAACAGCAGAAAGAAGAGATTCAGTATTTAAATTAGCAAGAATGTTAGGATACAATCCTAAAAGAAATATTCCTGCAAGTGGTTTAATGAAAGTTACTGCAATTAAAACAAGCGAGCCTTTAACAGATAGTCAAGGGAATCAATTATCAAATCAAAATATTTTTTGGGACGATGCTAATAATCCTGACAGTTATGAACAATTTATATCTGTGCTCAACGCGGCTATGGGAACAACAAATAGATTCTCAGCACCTATAAAATCAGGTAAAGTTGCAGGTGTTAATACAGATCAATATGCTATAAGCACACCTATAACATCTCCTATTGCACATTCTTTTAATGTAAATGTAAATGGTGTAACAAGGCAATTTGAAATAGTAAATGGAGACTTCTTTGATAACGAATACTTTTACGAAAAACAACCTAATCCAACAAATGATTTTGGTATGTTTTATAGAAACGATGGATTAGGATTATCCAGTAATAATACAGGATTCTTTTTACTATTTAAACAAGGTCAATTAGCATTTGAAGACTTTAATTATGAAACACCTCTACAAAATAGATTACAAGATATTATAAAGAAAAATATTAACGAAACAGATGTTTATATACAAGAAGTAAATTCTCAGGGTGTTGTATTAAATCAATGGACTAAAATACCAAATACTGTTGGACAAACACTTAATTATAATAGTAAAGCATTGAATACCAGAAACTTATATGCTGTTGAAAACTTAAATAATGACGGAATAAGAGTTAAATTTCCTGACGGTAATTTTGGTAATGTGCCAACAGGTGTATTTAGAGTATGGCATAGAGTTAGCGATGGAGATACTTATTCTATGCATCCTGATGATGCAAGAAGTTTAAATGTTTCTATACCTTATGTAAATGCATCAGGCGAATCATATACTTTAACATTAACATTTGGTTTAGAATCAACAGTAAATAATAGTTTACCTGCAGAAAGTTTAACAAACATTAAAACTAGAGCACCACAAACATACTATACGCAAAATAGAATGGTGTCAGCACAAGATTATAATGTTTTTCCTTTAAGTCAAACATCAAACATACTTAAACTTAAAGCAACAAATAGAACACATGCTGGACATAGTAGATATATTGATATTAATGATCCTACAGGAACATTCCAAAGTGTTGAAACATATACCGAGGATGGATACTTATATAAAGATAATGATCCTATAGCAAAAGAATTAATTGTTAGTGATAACAATACTCCAGCAGAAGTTGTTGACAACACCGTTGTAAAATATTTAAAAGAACAAAGATTGAATAATGTAGTTTACGATACATTAAGAGAAAAATGGAGTAACTTTATACCAACAAAATTCTCTACAGATACATTAAACATTAGATGGAACCCATTACCAGTTGCTACACAAAGTACAACAGGTTATATGACAGAAACATTTAGTAGTGCAAATACAGTAGTAATGGTAAACAATACAGCATCTACTAAAGTTTTTCAAGAAAACACTTTTGTAAAATTTGTAGATCCTACAAATATTGCAAATTACAAATGGGTTAGAATTGTTAGTGTACAAAATAACGGTGCATTATCTAGTGGATTAAGTACTAGTATAGGCCCATGGACATTAAGTGATGAAGTTAATTCTAATTGGAGAGCAGACGAAGTAATTGCTAGTTTAAGAAAAACATTTACAAGTGCAGAACAGACACTCATAGAAAATGCTCTTATAAACAAAAGCACATTTGGACTTGGTTTTGATCTTACAGATCAATCATATTATATTATAGAAAACTCAGACCTTCTTAAAACAGGAAGTCTAGATATACAAAATGCAAAAGATAAAACATTGGCAGGCAAAGATAATAGTTGGTTAGTATTATTTGAATTCTCCCCTATAGACACAACTAGTTACAAATATAATGTTACTATACGAGGATTATCTTATGTAGTACAAAGTGCAAAGGATTTAAAATTTTACAATGTGAAATCTGTAAAAGTTACAGATAATACTACTCAAGCAGTTCAAGACACTATTACATTTAATACGTTAAATTACAAACCAGGAGTTACAGAAAGTTTTGTATGGGCAAATTCCAGTACAAGTGGAGGCTCAGTTGGAGATAGATGGCAGAGTTTAGATAATTCCGCATATTATGATCCTAACGGTTTGAGAACAAATATAGCATTAAGAACAAGAGATATAAAATGGTTTGATGTAAATGTTACTTGGCAAAGTACATTTGGTATAATGAGAAATGATCTTGTTACAAATACACATACACCAGCAAATATTTTTGCTGTAAATAGATTTGTAAATGCGGCAAATGTATCGTTGAATCCTTATTTTGATGACGGAAACGTATCAACAAATAATGTTACATTATCTAATAATGATGGACGCATATCAAAATTACCTAGTAATTTAACAATAAATTTTGACAGTACAACTTTTGGATATGACATAATAGATGATAACGGAAATATTTCTTATAAACAATATAATAATGCCACAGGCCTAACAGAAGTATATCATGGTAACGCAAACATATATTCATATGGTATAGACGGTGTAACACTTTCTAATACAGCAGTGGCTACCAATACAGGAAGAATGTTCTTAACAAATGCAAATGCCACAGCAGGTACAGGTACTTTAACATATTCTAATTTAGATGATAATTTCCATTTATTTGCAACAGATGCCACAGGTGCTATAAGCAGAGATAAAATTTTAGTTGAATATAAATCTGCAAAAGATAGATTAGATGCAGATATTGTATATGAGATTACAGATGTATTTAAATATTCAGACGGTTATACAGATAATAGAAAAGTAAAAGTTGCGCCTGTAGATTCGGATAACGATTTAGTTCCAGATAAACCTTTCCAATTTAATGAATTTGTTTCAAGTACAGATCTTATTATATTTGAAAATTATTCAGACTTTGACGGTTATGTCTATGACAGACCTGTAAGCGGAGTTATATTAGACTGGAGAGGAGAAACAGATTGGGACGACACACAGGCAAGTGGAAATCCAGCAACTATATCTCCTATTAGTTATTCTGATCCTGTAGCATGGAACACAGTAAATTATATAATTGTTGACACTTTAGCACTAGCACAAAAATTTGAAAATACTGCTAATCAATATTTTGGTATCAAAATTTATGTTGTAGCAAACGAAAAATTCTATGTAATGACAAGAAGTAGTACAGATTCTACAAGCATAAGTTTAGTAGAAACAACAGATTGTTTTGTAAAAATCGGTAGGGGTAAAGACCAAAATACAAGATTACCAGATGTAAGACCGTGTGTTATGAAATGGGACCATAAAGCACCAAATGATGTTAGGATAGATCCTAGTATTAGTAATGTTGTTGAGATGTTAGTTTTAACTAATGCATATTATACTGACATATTGAAGTATATAAATGTACCTGGTACTGCTTTCCCACTAGCACCTACAAGTGATGAACTAGCAAACGAATTTCAAATATTAGACGGATTTAAAACTGCCAGTGATACACTAATTTATAAAAGTGCTAGATTTAAACGACTATTTGGGGCAGATGCAGACGAAAGTGTACAAGCAAAATTTAGAGTTGTCAAACTAGCAGGAACAACATTAAGTGATAACGAGATTAAAACTAAAGTTATTAAAGCCTTTAATACTTATTTCAATGTTAATAATTGGGAGTTTGGAGAAAACTTCTACTTTACAGAATTAAGTAGTTTTGTGCATCAACAATTAAGCGGTGTAATAGGAAGTATTGTTATTGTACCTAAAACTACTACTGGAAACTTTGGTGACTTATTCCAGATTAAAGCAGAAAGCAATGAATTCTTTGTTAATACAGCAAAGGTTACAGATATAGAGATCATAGATAAAATTACTAAAACTACATTGGCTAATTAATAATGGCAGATAAAATTTACAAAAAATTACCCGCAATTCTGCAGACTGATACCGTAAAGAATTTCTTTGAAGGTACTGTAGAACAATTATATAGTAAAGCAAATGTAGAAAGTATTAGTGGATTCGTAGGTAAGAAAACATCACAAGATAAACTCGTAGACGGTACTTGGATATACGAAGATGATATAGACAAACAGTACTATAACTTATTACCCTCTATAAACAATACTAATGCTAACACAGGTGTAAGTGAAAACTTTATTTTTTATGATGAGTTTATAAGCATTTTAAAAAATTACAATGTTGATGTACTAGAACAAAATCAATGGCTAAATTCTGATTTCCAAACATTCTTACCTCCAATTGAATACAACAAATTTTTAAATTATCAGGACTATTATTGGAGTACAACAGGACCAACTGCAATTACTATAACAGGAACATCTACAAATACAATTAACGTAGGTAAAGATATTATAGGTAAAACAGAATACACACCTTCAGGAGGCAAAGCATTTAAGAATGGGATGAAAGTCAAGTTTACAGGTAATTATGTAATTGACACATCTCTATATGTAGATAAAGAATTTATTGTTGAGGGTGTAGGTGAAAGTATAATACTAGTTCCAGTAGATGTAAATTATGCAAACGGATATAACAACCCTCAAACAAGTAAAGATTATGTATTATTAGGAAGAGGTTCAGCAAATAAAAATGTTTGGAGTAGAGTAAACTTTTGGTATCACAAAGAAAACTTTTCAGATGCAGGAGACGATATACCTGCAAAAACTACACAGGCAGATAGGCCTATTTTAGAGTTTGATAGAGACTTAGAATTATTTAATGTTGGTACAACAAGTAAAGGAAATGTTGATGTAAGTTCTACACTTTTATACAGTGAAGTTGTTGGCTTAGATGCAAGTAATGTTGATATAGATACCGTAACAATAGAAACAGGTACAAAAATTATATTTCCTAACGATAGTAGTACAGTATCAGCAAATGTATATGTGGCTACAGTAGCCAATTCATCACTTTCAAATGCAATTAGTTTAAGTGTAGATACTACACTAACTGCCGGAGATACTGTATTTGTATCTTCTGGATTTAGTGAAATAGGAAAGGAATACTATTACGAAAACGGATTAGTACAATCACAAACTAAATCCTCATTAAATCAGGCACCACTTTTTAATTTATACGATGACCAATTACGTTATCTAGGTGATACAACAATTTACCCTAGTAATAACTTTAAAGGAAATAAAATATTTGGTTTCGAAGTAGGAACCGGAGCAGTAGATAAAGTATATAACTTACCACTAGCATATAGATCTTTTAAGAATGCAAGTGAGATAAGTTTTGAAAACTTTATGGAAACAGAAACCTATACTAATATTGTTATAGGTAGCACAACGCCTACAGATATTTTAGGTTGTTATTATTACAAAAATTTAAGATCTGTTTACAAAACATCTGATGACGGTACAATTAGTAACACTAGAGAAGTTAATATCGGAAAGACATCACAGTATCAAAATAATTTTAAAAGCCCACAGTGGAAGAGTCAACAAAGAATAGAAAAAGTAATTGAAATTACTAGAACTATGTTTGACAATTTCGAGCAAATATTTGAACTAGGTGCTAAGCCTAGAACAGGAGATGATTTTTTAAGTGGCGTAAATTTAAGAGTTAAAAAGAACGGAGATCCTTTTACTAACTTTACTTACATACGTGATGGCGATAAAATTGAAATAGACAGACAATATCAAAGTGTAGGCGACATATTTGAAATATCTTTATTTGCTAGAGGTCTTAGAGATACTCTTAATAATACAAGTAAACATGAATTACCTATAGCATGGGGAAATAATCCTTTTAAAGAAGAAGTAACAAAGATTTCTGAACCAGAATTTTTACCACATTTTAAAAATTACATGGAAAGGCAACCTGGATTTACAGGAGATCCTTTAGGTGTTAATAATTTTAGTTCATTATCTAAGGAAGAATTGTATGCGACAGATATAGTACAATCTAATCAAGATTTAATACTGGGCGCCTTTCTATTAGATGATCAACCACATAATATCATAGATGCTTTAAGATTTAATGGAAACGAATATAACAAATATAAGAAAAGATTCTTTAAAGAATTAAATGATTATTACAATGTTGTAGACTTTAAAGATTTTTCAAACGAAGAAATATTAGAAAAAGTTTTAAGGAATTTAATATCATTTAGTGTAGGAAGAAATGTATTTGGGCAAACCTATATTTTACCTTTTGGAGATAACTATGCAAAAGAATCATTAATAATAAATGATATTACTTTATCTTCACATACATTAAGCACAACAATAGATTTAGACAAAGTAGAAAATAGTTTATTAATTTACTATACAAGAAATAATGTTAAAACATTAATGACTGTTGGAGAAGATTACACACTATCGTATAGTCCTTTAAAAGTTACATTTCAAAACTATACACCAGAATTACTAGACGAATTAGAATTTAAAATTTACAATGCACAAAGAGATAGTGTTGAGTGTCCACCAACACCAAGTACAATGGGAATTTATCCATTATACAGTCCAGAGAAAATATCTGACGACACATTCCAAGTAGCACAAGAATTAATTGTAGGACATGACGGTAGCAGAACGCCTATTTACGGTGACGAAAGAGATGATATTGTATTAGAATTTGAAAAAAGAATTTATAACTCTGCTAGAGCAGAATTCAGAGATAGTAGAGAATATCCAGAATTAAGTGTTTTAGATATAAGACAAGGAAGATGGAGAAGAGAAAATCCAGAATGGTCTCTCTACAATGATTTACTACAAACAAACTTTGAAAATTGGGTAGTAGAAAATAAAGTAGATCCTGTTACAAATGAATTTTACGATAACAATAATAAGTTTACATGGAATTTTGCTGATAGAGTTTCTGGATCAGAAGCAGGAGAAGGTGATATCCCAGGTCACTGGAGAGGATGGTATGAATATTATTTTGATACTGTAAGGCCTCATACACATCCTTGGGAAATGTTAGGATTCTTGAGGAAGCCTACGTGGTGGGATACACAATATATTACAACAGTTTATCCTGATTACAGTAGCACTAATATACCTATGTGGTCTGATTTAGAAAACGGAATTATTAGACAAGGCGAACGTGAAAATTTAACTAATGAAATATGGAGAGATATATTAAATCCATTTAGTAGAAAGTCTAGAGGTACAAGAATTAATTTACTGGAAATGTTACCAGTAGATGCTAATGGTAATCTAAAAGATCCTACAGCAATTACATCAACTGGTGTTACTAAGTTTGTTTCATTTTGGTCGGAGTCACAACCTGATACAACTCAAGGATTTAAGACTACAAGTTTTATAGATGATGATGGAATAAATGTACAGTTTGATGCAACGCATAGATATATTACTAGTTACAACATACCTAATTTTGGTAGAAGTAGAATAAATGAAACACAGGGTCCACCTGAATGGGGACTATTTCCTTCAACATATAGAATACCTAATAATTTAAATTACAATTCTCTAAGTTTTGGAACTGAAGCAACAGCAAATCACGGAATGGTAGAAGGTGCTAGTGCGATTTTAGTAAATGGTTTACCATTATCTAGTCCTATATCAACTGCATATGAAAACGACAATACCTGGACTTATGAATTAGGATATGCAACTAGAAGTACTAGAGCAGGCGGTGATATTGCTGAAACAAAAACAGATGGTACAGTATTTACAGCAGTACCTACATCTCACATGAGTAATACTACTGTTTGGGGTAATAGCACAACACACTCAGGTGTTATAGGTTGGGCATTTGACGGATTACCAATTTACGGTCCATACGGATATACAGATCCTTTAGATAGCAGTAGTGCTATTATTAATATAAAAAGTTCTTTTGAACTAAAATCTGGAACTAGAAGCTCTGGCCCTGGTGGCGCACATACAGGTGAATTTGTACAAGATTACGAATACAGTCCTACACTATATGCACAGCCTGGAACAGCAGATAGATACAATACAAGATACGGAGTTACACCTGATTCTCCTAGTACTGCTATAAGATATTATGTTGCAACTATAGACGACACAGGTACCCCAATGTTCCCATACGCAGTAGGCGGTGGCACAACAACATTTGGTAGTGATCCTTTAACTTGGTCAGGTGTGTATGCATATACAGTTTCAGATATAGAAACAAATAAAAACGGAACTGCGCCAACTGATAGTTTGGCTACATACGCCAGAAAGAGTGAAAAAAGTGTATCATTTAATTTAGTAGATGGTGTAGATTTAAACAGACCATGGAAATTTGGGGACGGAGCACCTGTAGAAAATGCATGGAAATATAGTGAAAAATATCCATTTGCAATAGCAGAATTATTATGCTTATCAAACCCAGGTACATTTGCTACTGTATTCAGTGACCCTACAAAAGTTATAAAGGCTCCTGCAAATTATAAAAAATACATTAATAAAGCAACAAGAAAAAATTGGAAGTTTTTAGATAGTGATCATTTCCATATACACGGTGATATAGACTCATCAGGAAATTTAATTACAAATATAGGCTATACACAATTTATTAATAGTTGGTTAAAATTCCAAGGATTAGATGTTGTAAATGATTTTGTTTCTAAATTAAGAAACTTAAATGTTAAATTAGGATATAGATTCTCAGGATACGTAGACAAAGATACAATGACAATGTCTATGGATCAATTTAGTACTACAGGTAGCAGTACTAATTTAATTATACCTCAAGAAAATATTACAGTAGATATACATAATTCACCATATAAATCAAGAAACATTTATCAAGGTGTTATTATACAAAAAACTACTAACGGCTATTGTGTTAAAGGATATGATAAAAATTTAGGACACTTTAAAATATTAGAAAGTGATCTTACAGGAAGAAGAGAAAAAGTTCAAGTAGGCGGTACACCACATCCGTTTGTGGATTGGCAAGCAAATACATCATATAATAAAGGAACTATTGTTAGATATAATGACATATATTATGAAGCAAGAGATTATGTACCAAAGCAAACTACATTCTCAGCACTAATTTATAAAAAATTAAATAAACTTCCTCAAATTAATTTCAAAGAAGGAACAAATTATTTAGATACAACAGGAGTTGTAAAGAAAATAGAATACGGAACTGTATTTGCTACTCAAGAAGAAGTTTACGATTTCCTTATTTCTTTAGGTAGATATCAAAAGAATGCAGGATACACATTTGGTGAGTACGATATAGAAATTAACGAAACAAGAGACTGGTTCTATTCAGCAAAACAATTCTTATTCTGGCTACAAGGAAACTGGCAAAATGATAATACTATAGAATTATCTCCAATGGCTTCAAAAGTAACATTTGAAACAACAAAAGGATTTGTTGCAAAAATTAAACGTAATGAATATAATATGTTTAATATCATGGATAAAGACGGTAGGTCTATAAATCCTAAAGAATGTTCTATTAATAGGCAAGATTTAAGAATTGAAATTATACCTCCTGCAGGAAAAGAAATTTATGCTGTATGTTTATTTGTAAGAGAAATAGAACATGCAATGGTATTGGATAATGTAACAGACTTTGCAGATACATTATACGAACCCCTCTTTAACCAAAGACAAACTAGAATAAGATTAAAAGGTAATAAAACTGCAAATTGGGACGGTAGATTTATTAGTGAAGGTTTCCTTATAGAGGGAGATTCATTAAAACCAAACTTAGATAACCTTGCAGAAAGCATGGGAAGATATCATGAATTAGGATTTATACCAGTAGAAAAACAAGTATATGATACTGCTAGAAATTTATTCGGTTACCAAGAAAAAGATTATCTTGCAGAATTACAAATAGACGATGATCAACAATTCGAATTTTATAAAGGCTTTATACAAAACAAAGGAACTAATACTAGTTTAAGCAGAATAGGAAGAAGCAGTTCTATCATACAAGGTGAAATGGACATCTACGATGAATGGGCAGTTAAAGTAGGATCGTTTGGAGATTTAGAAAATAATCAGAGTGTTGAACTAGCATTAGAAAAGAAAGATTTTGTACAAGACCCACAATTATTTACACTATCCTTCCCTGAAGATACAACAGGAGTTGTAGATAGAATAGATGTTTTAAATACAAAACATCAATATTTCGATATACCAGAAGTAGTAATTACACAATCAACAGACGGCACTCAGGCAAAAGCAACAGCCGTACTGAATAGCGATGGATTAATTAGTACTATTAACGTAACAGAGCAAGGTACAGGATATACTGACACACCTGGACTTACAATTATTACAGGTGAATTAAGTGTAGGTAATGTTTCAACTAATTTAGCAAGAGTAAATGCGAGGTCTTCTAATACTATAACTTCCGTAACACAAAATACTAGCGGAAATGTACTTAGTACTAGTAATGCAAATATTAGTTCTCTAGGAACAATTACCATAGCAGACAATTTTGGTGCAACAGCATCGTTTAATTTAAATTCAATTACAGACGTAGCAAATATTACATCCGCAATTAATTTAGACGCAACAATTAATGCAAATATTACAGCAACAACAATAGAAAATTATATATCTAATAGTGGTAATGTAATAGTCAATAAAGGATTAAAAATATCAGGTAATGATTTTACTGTAGGCGGACATGCACCTACATTAGCAAACCTAAATATTACTGCAGGTAGATATCAACCAAGACAAAGATATGCTCTTAACGTTGCTAATAATACAGTAAGTGCAAATATTGTTGTTTCCGTTGACAATGTAAATTTAACAGGTTCTGATTTTGTATTTGATAAAGGTGATAGATGGCAAATTACAGCACCTTCAACTGTAACTGGAAATAGTTCTGTAAGTTTTGTTGTAAACACAGGTGTTATAAATTCATCTACAGCATTTGATAGTAATAATATTACAGAATACGATGGCGTATATCCTTTTGTAGATGTATATTTAAATGGAACAAAAATAGAAAATCCAGGTTACGAAACAAGATACCAAGTAGATAATACAACAACAATAACTTTCCCAAATGTTGGCTTACTTCCTGATAAACAAATTTTAGCAGGTTCAAATGTTTATGTTGTAGAAAGAGCAACAATAGATTTAGAAGATGCTTATCAAGGTGATTTACCTGGTAGCACATTATCTATAAAAGCAACAACTAACGATGATATAGCAGTACATGTTAAGAGTGTTAGAATATTTGAAATTACACCTGATGCAAAAGATGACGAAGTTATATTAATAGATATAGACGATACAACTAGATTCCTTAAGAAACCTAGTGGTGTACGAGAAAGTAATTTATGGCCTAAGACAGGTAATGTAACATTCCAAGGATTAACAGATATTAAATATAATCCTTTACCAAATGCAGGATATGTAAATCCATCTAATGTAAACTTTAGTGCATTTGATTTAGGCGGCGTAGCACAATTATTTGGTAATAACATTAGATTTAAACCTACAGGTAATGATTTTATACATGTTGCTAAAAGTGAAAACTTAGATTGGAATGTTTATAAAATTAAAGAAGCAAATAAAGGTAATATTAATTTTGTTGAACAAGATGGCATTACTGAAACTGCACACTTATATACTGAAAGAAGTTTGTTTAATTATGTAGATAGTAATCAATTATTACAAAATGATCTATCAAGATATTTAGATTATGCTCTTGTTATTAAGAAAGCAGAATTATCAGACGAATTTGTAGTTTGGCAGAACGAAGATATTGTAAGAAGAAAATCTGTACAAATTTCAAACTTTGGTAGAGCAAATATGATCACTGCTAATATAGGAGCCATTGCTCCTACAAGAGTAGTTAGTATTGCTAATATACAACCAGCCATAAGTGCATTCACAAATGCAAATGCAAACATATTAGGCAGTAATACAGTACAAATTACAGGCTCTCAAGGCCCATTACAAAACGGTGACCAAGTAGAATTCTTTGTAAGTAGTGTAACCGATAGAGTATTCTCAACAAGTAATGTTGAGTATGTATTGAAATCTAATGTAGCAAATTTAAATAATACAACAGAAGCAAATAGAACTTTATCATTTACAGCAGATGCTAATTATGATTTTGCAAATGTAAAATATACAGGTAATAGTGCGGTAATACCATTAGAAAGTTTAGAAATGGCTATTTACAATGCCAATGCAGATAGTACAGTAAGTTATTTTAATGAAAGTAATATTGTACTTCCAGCAACACATTTACCTGCTACAAATACCAGTGTAACCCTTACAAGGCTTCATACCAACAGATTAAAATTAGGTGTAGCAAACATTAATACACATGGTGCAGGAATAGTTGCCGCTAATAATGTTATAAGATTAACATCAACAAATAGTACATACAACAATGCTTCATTCACAGTTTATGAAGTAGATACTGCAAACAATACAATTAGCATTGATATAGATATTTTAAATAGAAATATAGATTTATCAGATGATTTTGATAGCCAGTACTTAACAATTTCTGAATTAGGTATTACAGGATTTACATTTGAAGAACAATACCCGCTACATGCTCAAAGACACTCAGTTAGTAATGTAAGTTTAACAGGATTTACAGTACAACAAGCAAATGTATCTGCAAATATAGATTCAGGAAATTTATCTTATGGTATTTTTGGTAAGACAGAGATAACAGCCACAGATCATGATTTAACTTCTGGTGAATTAATAAAATTATCTGCAAATGCTTATTCAGGATTCTATTATGTAGAAAGTGCAAGTAAAGATAAATTTAAAATTGATGCACCGTATAATGCAAGTGTACCTGCAAGTGGAAATATTATTCCAGAAGGTATTACAATTACAACTGATACAGCACACGGTATTAATGTAGCATACGCAGGAAAACGTATTGCAGTACATTTGGCAGAGCCAAGATATTATAACCAAGTATATACAGTAAGTGATGTAACTTCAAATACTATTTTAGTTGAAAATGGTGCTTTTGCATTCTATCCATATTCAGTTGTACAAGCAAATGCAGTTCTTACAACATTAGACCATGGTGCTATTACACTTAATAACTCTTTAATAAACATAAACAATGTAAACTCTCCAGAATCTATCAAAGAAGAATTTAATAGGCAAATAGATTTAAGAAGAGGTTTAATTGATGACGGTGGTCTTACAATTCCAATGCTTAATAATATTGAGTGTAGTGAAAGAGTATATGCAGGTGTACCTGCAACAGAAATACAAGGTTCAGGACCGTATGCTCCAAGATCTCCAAACATGGAAGGTTTAGAATTAAAAGGCATGATGTCTTTTGGTACAGAAGATGATTTAAAATATGGATTCCCAGGTGACGATATAGATGATATAGGCTTTGGTGATGATAGAATGCGTGATCACAGGGTGAGACCAGGTGATTGGCCACCATTTGGAATAAAAAATCCACAAATTCCAGGTAAAAAATCTGGAATAGCAATACCACCTACACAGATACCTTTATATGATATTAAAGGAAGCGGAAGAACTAGACAAAGAACTGACTATATAGGTTCTCCTGTACTAGATCCAACTAAAGCATTTGCGGCCTTAGACGTTAAAAAATGTGAAATTTGTGCACCAGCACCACCACCAGTATCATCAAGTGTTACAAATGCTAATGGTAAAAAATATATTAATAAAAGTTATGGTGGAACTATATCAGTTAGTGCTACAGGTAATGGTAAAGGTAAAAGATCTTGGCAAAATGAGTATTCAGGCTATTATATAACTACAGGAACTAAAAGAGGACAGTTTACACAATACGGTGGAAGTAAACACATGCCTGCAGATGCATTATTAGGTGCAATGACATGGGCTGATAACGGTAGTAGAAATACATTTAGTTTACAATGTACATTTAGTGAAGCAGGAACGTTTTATGTACATGCATATTATTCGGCAAAAAATGCAGGAGGCGAGGCTAGTATATCTGTAGACGGTGCGGCTGTAAATCCTAAGTATTTAGGTGTAGCAGATAGTCAATATTCTGGACCAGGAAATATATACGAGATAACTGTTACAGCAGGACAGACTGTAACTATTGGCGGTACAGCAAAATGGGGTAGTAACCACTGGAATTCTGTTGGATTCCATTTAAGTACAAGAAATGGTTCCCTAAGTACCACAGCAACAGTAGTAGATCCTTCAAGTACAACACCAGTTGACACAGGAAACACTTCAACTGATTCCTCATTGATACAAACAGACTTTATAGAACAGTCTACAAGAGACTGGGCAACAGGTAATGCAGGTGAAAACGATGAATGGTTATTTAACCCTGGTGCAAGTGGACAAATAGAAATATTATTTGATATGTACAGTGGTGCAGACGGTATAGAAGTTTATCAAGGAGATCAGCAAACACAAGGTAACATGATAGCCTCTAGTAAAGCAGAAAATTTGAGTGTTTTAACAGAAGCAGAAAAAAATGAAATTTTAACTAACGCACAAAAGCCAGGATCTAGAAGAAATACAGGATCATCAGGAGTTATAAGAAATTATATAGTAAGTGCAGTATCAACACCTAATCAAACTGGTGTAAAATACGGAGGTGCTGTAAGATTTAACTACGATAAGACACAAGGCGATTATATTAAAATAAAAGTTTACAAAAAAAGTAGTGTTTACAGATTCTTATTAAAATATCCTAAAGTAGGACCTAATATTCCTAATCCTGGAGTAAATCCAACAACCACAGGCCCTTGTGATACAGCAAGTAATGGAAATACAACAGTTACAGGTGCAAATTTACCACAAACACCAATTAATACTCCTGTAGGTGGCGGAAATAGTACAGGAACTACTACAGGTGGTGGTTCAACAGGTGGCGGCAACACAGGAGGGAGTTCATCTTCTGCTAGAGTTAATAGTGCTGGTGCCGGAGGCGGTGGTGGTGCAGTTACAAGGGCACAACAACAGGCTCAGCAATCATATGGACCAGTTTATACAACACCTCCTACATCACCTTACCCATTACCAAGTCCTATTCCTGGTTTACCAACACCTTTCCCGTCAATTCCTATAAGTCCATTGCCTGTAAAAGTGCCGTTTACACCATATATTGTAGGAGGCATGGATAATTTAGGAAGAAATACTGGTGGGTTATTAATGGGTGTCTTAAAAGGCATAAAAAATAATACAACAGGAAAACCTGGGCCTAAAGATTACTTTTTAGCAAATTTTGGTGATATTGGCTTACCTAGTTTAGCAGGATACAGATTTATACCAAATGTATTAAGAAAAACAGTAAAAACTGTGAAGCCAAGCAATATAGGTAGATTTATACCGCTTGAAGGCAACCAATATGTGAATACAACCATGCAAAAAGTTACAGGTGGTAAGAAAGTACCATTAGCAACACCATTAGCAAACAAGGTACCACTAAAACCAAGTCCTTTAAGAGCAATTGACGTAAAAGAATACAATTATAACTTTATTACAAAGTTAAACAATCCGTACTTTAGTAAATCTGATAGTGCAGTGGCCTTTGTAGCACAAAAAATTGGTGGAGACTTAATTCTACCTGATGGAAGTAGTATAAGAAACGTATTAGGTAATGCAGGTGGTATAGACGGTAATAATATTGTAATAAGTTACCCTGGAAGTGAACTAGTTGACTTTATTAATAGGGGTACTGACGATGAAATGTGGGATTATCTACCAGTAGACACAACTCTTCCTGCAGAAACATCACCACCTGATAGTGATAATATAGATTTCAATAGAGATGTTAATCTTTCTATACAACCTTTATTAAGAACACCAGAAGGTAATTATCTTCCTGGAGGACCTAAAGTAGGATGTCATTTAACACAACCTACTCCTGGTATATCATTACCAATGAATAGTTTAACAGGTATTAATCCAGGAGATGAATTAATTATTAATAGTAGAAAATATACTTTCCCTGGAAGTGATCCTGAAGTCGTTAAACATACTTTAAAATGTGGACCAGGAGGCAGTGGATTTGAAGTTAAAGACACAAAGATAAATGGAGAGGACGCAATTAGAATTAGTAGTTGTAGTAATGCTCCAATTATAATTAGAGACGGTTGTGCAGGTGGTGTATATAAAGAAGTATTGGACTTCCATGTTGTAAGAGGATTCGAACAAAGTGTTGTTGACACTAGTAATACCGTAGTTCTACCAGCAATATTCGGAACAGCAAATACTGTTACATCAGCAAGTTATAATTCTTATGGACCGCAAGGGAACAATACAGGTGTTTTAACATCAGGCGGCTCAGACATTACTAGTGAACAAGGCGTTGGTGCAGTATTATCAAGTAGTTCATCAAGTAGATCTACTGGTGGTAGTGGTTATACTGTAGGAGATAGATTAAGACTAGTTGGCGGTACGCCAATAGCAGATCCTTACGGAAGTATTACAGAAATATGTATAGATGCACCAGGTGCCGGCTACTCCGATACAGCAAACATTGTAGTTTACATTGGTGACGGTAATACACCTGGTAGTGGTGCTAAAGCAGGTAGTGTAATTGTTGAAGACGGAAAGATTAAAAACATTCTAATGGTAACTGGTGGAGAAGGTTACGATATTACACAACCACCAGTAGTAAGAATTATAGATTTAAATGATCAGGGACAAGTTTTACCAGCAACAGCTCATGCAAAAGTGGCAGGCGGTTCTAGTGTACCACCAAGAGTAGCAAAATTTGTTGTTACTAGTATAGATGCTGTGGGAACAATTACAAGTTTACAAATTATAGACAGAGGAATATACAAAGTATTCCCAAGTGATTTAACAATGGGTATTCCGTTAGAGTACGACTTTGTAAATTTAGGAGATGAGACAGGTTTAGATACAGATGGTAACTTCTATAGGGGTACAGGCTTAGGACAATTTGATCCATTAAACGATGGCAAACGTTTAGGTACACCAGGCGGCTATGATCCAATAAATGATACATTAGCAGGTGGCTCAGGTGCAAGAGTATTCCTTACAGCAAGAGAAATACCTGATTGCTCAGAGAAAGGAAACGCAAGAAGTAATTTAGGACTACCAGAAAGAGTTACAGAAATTAATATACCAGAAGATATAGCGGCATGTTTCAATAATAATTTAGCAGGCCCTGGTTATGACGATGATTTATATTTAGAAACAGAGCCCGTAAACGATTGTGTAACAGCAATAAAAATAAGACACCCAGGTTTCGATGGTATTAGATTAGATGAGGACACACCTGGCTTCCTAGATAGGTTAGGACTACCAAGAGGAGATTATAATCCTGATATGCTTTGTATGGTAGGAACAATTATAACAAAATCGTTTGAGCAGGATAGAGATAATAGAGAAAATGTAACAACAGATTTAGAAATTTTAGATGTAGACGGATATGGAACATCAGGGTTTGCAACTACAGAAGCAACAACTTTAGAAATTAATTGTATTGATAATCTATTAACAGACCCTAATAGTTTATTTGGTGTTGCAGGTAACACAGGCGGAGCCGACTCGGCAAATAATGTAGGATTATCATTTACTACAGATCTTTATCAATATGAATTAAGAACAATAAGCGGAGCACCAGTAAATACATTAAACATACAACAAAATTGTGATATACATTATTTAGAAAGTCATAGATTTGCAAATACATCTGTAATAGATAGTCATACACATATAGATGACGGTAATGTTACTATTGCAAGTTACGATAAAGTATGGGTAGATGAATACAATACTTCTGTAGGCTGGGCATATTTAGAATCTAATGTAATACAAAAACAAAAAGAGAGTCTAGTTGATTCTAAATTTGTAAACAATACAATAATTTATGATTCAGAAACAGGTGAAAAAGATTGGGACCTTTATGAATATGATCCTTATAAAGGAATTATACCAGGATTTATAGATAAAGAAATAGATTTTGTAGGCGAGAACGACCCTGTAGTTTACAATGAAGCAAGAACAAGATTCGGTAGTAAAGATGTAGGTAAAGTTTGGTGGGATACAAGCACTATAAGATACTACTGGTACGAACAAGGTACAAATAGAGAACGTTGGTTAAATTGGGGTAAAGCATTTCCAGGAAGTGGCATATCGTTATATGAATGGGTAGAAAGTAAAGTATTACCACAATCATATCAAGGCTCAGGCAATCCTAAAAATACAGTAGACTTTATAACAGAATCAACTAAAGATCCTGTTACTGGAGTAAATGAAACTTGTTATTATTTCTGGGTGCAAAATAAAAGAGAGTTAGATCCAGAAGTACAAATGGATTTAGATAGAAAGCATTCTACATTTGAACTAGCAAGATTACTTGCTGATCCAATTGGTCAAGGACTACCATTAATTAGTTTCGTAAGTGATTCATCATTTGTATTAACAAATGCTAGTTCTATTATTAAAGAAGAAGACCAAAACTTACAAATTAATTTAAGTAGAAATTTAAATCCAATTGGACAAAAACATGATGCTTGGAAGTTATTACGTGAAGGTGATAACAACAGTTTAATACCAGAAGACTTAGGAAATAAATTAATAGATAGTTTATGTGAAGTTGATGCTTCAGGAAAATCTGTACCAGATCCATTGCTAAGTGAAGTAGAAAAATATGGTGTTGCTTTTAGACCTAGACAAACTTTATTTAAAGATGTAAAAGAAGCAAGAAGAGAATTACAATATACATTAAATGAATTATTAGCAGACATAAAACTTAATAGTGAATTTGTAAATTGGGATAGAGACTTACCTACAGCAAGAACTTATATAGAAAATATAGATTGGTTTGATACTATTAGGGTAGATGCATCTAATAATAAAAAAATAAGATACGACTCTAGTTTTAAACCTATTTTAAATGTAGGAAGTATTTCAGAACTTACAGCAATAACAGGCAGTATTAAAGATGGTGCAATTATACAGGTACAGCCTAATGTAACTAGTAGATACGAATTATGGAAATACGTTGCAAGTACAAATACATTCTCACAAATTGCTATAGAAAACGAAACTGTAAAATTAAAAGATACTATATTTACAGACGAAACTAATATTACAATGCAAACAGAATTAAGAGCATTAATAGTTGCATTAAGAGACAATGTATTTAAAAATACTGTTAAATTCAATGAATTATTTTTTGCATTACTAAAATATTCAGCAGTAGAGCAAGATCAATTAAGTTGGGCATTTAAAACAAGTTATGTATATGTAGAAAAAGAAGAAGAAGATTTAGTTAAAGTTGACGGATTTAAAGTTGATAATTTTGATAAGGTATTAAATTACTTTGACGATGCTAAACCATACACATCAAAAGTAAGAGAATATAAAGACGGTAAGAGTCCACCAAAAGAATTCATTCAGTACACACAAATAAGTGACTTTGATAAGCCACCGTATCCTGACAGCACAACAGGTAATGTCAGAATTCTGGATGACTTTTTACAAGCCGATTCAAATATTATACAAACAAATAACAATTATGTCAAGTACTATGGATTCAGCAGTAATGCAAATGCAAGTACGCCTATAAGAAAAATTAAATCAACAATTAAATTTGATAGAACAAATACAGTATTAACAGACTTTGAACCATTAGAAAATGCAAATTTAGATTATACTAAAGCAGATACCAATACAAGTATAGCAACAAATATTGTAACACTTATGGGCTTTGGTAATACACATAACAGTAATACTTTTATAGCAAGTAATGTTTATTATAGATATGCAGATAGAGTATTTAAATATGATACTGAAGTACAGGCACAATTAAAAGTAGATCTTGATAGTCATTTTAGTGTTACTGATTCAGTATCAAATGCAAATATTATAGGTAGTTCTGCAAATATATTAGCGGCCATTAATGCTGGTAATCTAAATACAACTTTAGACCTAGTAACTACTAAGGTAGGAGGCAAGTTTAGAGGAACAACATTAGATGCAAACTTGTTTACAAAGGTTGTAGCAGGTGCAAGTACACAGGATTACCAAACACAATTTGGATTTGGTAGTGAACCGTTTGGTAAAGTTGTTTACGATAATCCTATTGAGGTTGATAACTATGTAGGTTCATTTACAGAATCAAGTACACTAACAAAAGATAATGTAATTTACGAAGGTTTTGATGGCGTAACATTCCAAAGAGTTGGATATGGCGAACGTGTACCAGAAGAAATGGCTTTGTTTGATCCTTACGAAACACTTATTGTAAATGTTTTAACAAGCGACAAACAATTAGGCAATAGTAGTTTAGCAAGTGCAAGTGGTAATGCATCAACAGTTGAATATCAAATAACAATGGATTTATTTGGTAATACAGAGTATATGAGAAAACTACAAGATGGAACTGGTAATACTTTATTAACAGCAAACTTACTTATAGCAGATAATGAAATTAGTGTAGCAAATGCAAATGTAGTTGCTGAGCCAACAGCAACAGTGAATGGTGTTGTATGGCTAGATAGTGAAAGAATAGAATATACTAGAGTAGATTTAGCAAACAATAAACTATCTGGATTAATAAGAGGAACAAAAGGTACAACTATACAAAATTGGTACAGTAGTAATACAGTAATTGTTTGGGACGGAAGTGAATCTCAAATATTTAAAAACTTTGTAGATAATTCTGTAGACAGTAATGTTTGGTTAGATACAGGAGCAATAAGTTTAACAGATAAAGGTAATGTAAGTGCTAATACATCAGTGATGAATTTCTTACATAATCTTAAATAAATACGCACTTAACCAATAGTGATAAATAGTATGATGGAAGAGAGCAAAGAGAAAATGAACGAACAAAAAGACTTACAACCTAATGAACATGCCGGTTTAAATATGAACGGACACATATTAATCAGAGATAAAGAAACTGGTGAAGAATTAGTAAACAAAAGAAATGCCATCCACTATGGTAATATGGCGTATATAGTAGCAAATGCTCTTAACGGAACAGATAATGCTAGGGTATATTACATGGGATTTGGTAATGGTGGTACTAGTGTAGATACTACAGGTAAAATAATATACAAAGCACCTAGAGTAAGTGAAGCCTTCCAATCTTCTGCTAGTTTATATAGCAGAACATTTAAAAAGATTGTAGGTGGTACTGGTGATAGTACAAACCAAATAGAAGTAATTACAGGAACATCTTATTCAGATATAAAAGTTACATCAACTTTAAGTTATTCAGAACCAGCAGACCAAGAATTATTTGATACAAGTGCAAATAATGACGGCTCTTATGTTTTTGATGAACTAGGACTTTTTAGTTATCCTACAGATCCTTCCCCAAGTGATGGAAGTGACCCTATAGAAACTAGTAGAATGCTTACACATGTTGTTTTTCATCCTGTACAAAAAGCACAAAATAGGGTAATAGAAATTATATACACCGTAAGAATTCAATTGAGCTAGGAGTAATAAGTGGCATATAGTATAACAAATACAGACGGTACAGTTACAATTAATGTTGCTGACCAGTCCATTGACTCTACATTTTCTTTAAATCTTATAGGCCCTAACGCAACTAATTACGGTGATGATATTGCAAGAAATACTGTAAGACAATTAGAAAACTTTGCAGGAACAACAGCACCTAATCCAACAACAAAATTAATCGGACAACTATGGTACGATAAAAGTGATAATGTATTAAGAGCATGGAACGGTACTGTATGGCAAAAATTAAGACCACAAGTATTAAATGCACAACCTACAGGAACAGGTGTAGAAGCATCTAGTTCAGGTGATGTTTACTTTAATAGTGTAAACAATCAAGCATATATTCATGATGGAACATCATGGAGATTACAAAATTATGCTGGAGAAGTTTCAAGTGCATTTAAGTCTGTAGATGCCATAGGAGAACCTCAAACAGCATATGGTTCAAAGTTTAAAACAATTTATTTAAAGGATAGCGGAAACGTATCAAGAGCAGTAGCGGCACTAGTTTCCGTAAATGATAGCACAAACGATTTACATAAAGGTGTAACAAACGGTGAAACAGTTATGGCTGTTTTCACAGACGAAACATTTACATTAGGTAATTTTAATTCAGAAACAGAAGGCGCAGAAGTAAATTACTATCCAGAATTTGCAGGCACAGGTGGAATAGGACTTAACTTAGTTAAAGGTATGAATTTGAGAGCAGACTATTCTCAAACATCAGTACCACTTGCAGACTTGGCCACTAGAGCAACAACAGCCAATGCTTTGTATAGTTCAACAACTGGCACAAATATAGAATCAGACTTTAGTGGTGGTATAGGTAGCACATATATTTTTAATAGTAAATTAGATATTATACCAGCAGATGATAATAGTAGAAAACTAGGTGATGCAACAAAAATATTTGCACAAACATTTACAAATGAATTACACTTAGGTAAAGACAGTACTTCAGCAGGTAAAATACTGTTTGAAAATGCTGATATTGTAGTAGGTACAGACGTTGATGATTCTAATCCAGCAGTTAACGGATACCCTGCAAGTCACATTTATGCAAAAGATTTAACAGTTTCAGGTAACGTAAATTTTGATACAGGAGTACAAAACTTAGGTTCACAAAGCACACCTTTAGAAAACTTGTATGCTAATACAACAATAGTATTAGGTGGTGCAAGTGGTGATATTACACTTAACAATTTTGGTTTCCCTCCAGCAAGTACACCTAGTGATAACCAAGCATTAACATATGATAGTGCTACAGGTAATATAGATTTTACAAGTGTTGCTTTAAGTACAACACAGATGATTGCTGGTGCAGGATTAACAGGCGGTGGTGATTTATCAACAAATAGAACATTTAATGTTGTAGGTACAGATGACATCATAGTATCTGCTGATACAGTAGGTGTAAGAGCATCAGATACAAATACATTTAATTTTATAGTAAAAAGAAATAGTGCAGGTAACTTTGCAGGTTCTACAATAACCGCTGATACAAGTGTAGTTACACCTTTAGCAACAGTAACTACAGTAAATGCAACTACTGTAACAGCAACAGGAACAGTTCAAGGAGAACATTTATCCTCTACAGACGATGCCACAGTTGCTGACACATTAACAGCAGGAACATTAACAGATGGCACATTAAGTATTAATAGCGGTTCTATTACTAGTGGAGTAGCCGCAACATTTAGTGGAAATGTTGCAGGTAATTTCTTTAATGGTACTGCAACACAGGCTCAATATGCAGACTTGGCAGAGATATACGAAGCAGATGCAGATTACGAACCAGGTACAGTAGTAAAAATAGGCGGAGAAAAAGAAATTACACAAACAGAAAGTCATGCAGATATAGGAGTATTTGGTGTAATATCAACTAATCCAGCATACTTAATGAACAGTGAAGCAGAAGGATTACCAGTAGCATTAACAGGAAGAGTACCTGTTAAAGTATTAGGAAAAATTAATAAAGGCGATAGAATTATATCAAGCGATGAACCTGGTTATGCTTGGGCATACGTAGACGGTGATAGTTATGATGCAAGAGCAGTTATAGGTAGAGCCTTACAAGACAAAGACGATGGCGGCTTAGGAATAATAGAAGTTGTCATAGGTGTAAAATAGATAAATATACTATATAGTAAACATTAGTTAGGAGATAAAATGGCATCAGGAAGTTCAGTTACCATTTCAGGTGGAACAGATATGACAGAAGTCGTTGCAGGTGACGTTATTGATGATGCAGATTTCAATAATGCCCGTACAAATGTAAATACATTAATGGGAACAGCCGCAGATGTAACAACAGGCACATTTACCGCAACTTCAACATATGGTTGGGGTCAAGGTGGTGTAGGTGTAAATGCCGCAAGTGCAGGCGGACTTGTTTATGCCGATAATGCCACAGGCGGATTTAAAAGATTACAAGACGATGTACAGGCAATGTGTGCCTTCTTAGGACAATCAGTAAGATCAGGCGTAGGTACTGATGTTGCAGATGGCGATTCAATTACTGCCGCAACATGGAGTAACATGATGCTTAATGTAAAAGATTGTTGGGATAATAGATTTTCTCCAGCGTCAAGATCAACATCAACAGATAGTAACCAAACATATACATCATCATGGAATACATCATTAACACAAGAAACTACATTTACTTTTTCAAATGAAGGACTTTGTAGAGCATACTTTAATGGTGGTGGACGTATTGGATTTAGTGCATCAAGAGCAAGTGGTAGTTCAACAACACAGAATACTAACTGGACAGATACATTAAGTGCAATGGGATCTGTTTACTTACAACATGCCACAGGTGCAGGTAGTTCAGGAACAAATGCAGGTATAGGGTTTTACGAACTTACAACAAGTTACCAAGATATATGGACTAAATTTGGTTCAGGTAGTTATGCTAGTAACTTCTTTAAAATGGAAGCCAAAATTAATAGCACAACGAATCCAACAGTAATAACATTAAAAGCAACATTCAGTGACCCTCATGCTGAAGGAGCCGGTGCATTGGGACCAGACGGAGTTGCAAGTACAGGTGATGAAGGATTCGGAAATGACTTTATAGACGGAACAATGACATTGAACTCAAGATTAGGCACACCAGCCGCAAGTGGTTCAGGATTTAGTTTTACAGCACCAACAGTTTCAATGGGTAGTATAAGCGGAACGTAATACACTCAGTCTCGAGATTAAAAGCCAGACTTTATAGTTTGGCTTTTTTTTGACTGGTAAATAGTAGCATGAGTACGAGACTAACAAAGGCTCTGGAGTTTGCAAACTATCGAACAACGATTAACAATCAACAGGCACAACTGAAAGCAAAAACACAAAATCTATTAAGTTATAGTATCAATGGTGGCACATTTACTATTGATATACCACTACTTACGTTCTGTAAACAAATGTTAGATGACGGCCAAACTAGCATTGTGCTCTTAGATATATACGAAAATCCTATCCAAGTAAACGTAGAAACTTTTTATGAAGAAATATATAGCAGATATTTTGAAGTAACAAATGACTACTATGCTGAATATGAAAAACTTCGTAAAGCAAGAAAAGTACATAAAGTTTTGGACCTAAATGAAAAAGGAGAGTAACTCACGCGGCGTAATAATGTTCGCACATAACAATACGGAAATTGATTATTTTCGTCTTGCAGTAGTAAATGCATTACTTGTACAAAAAAATTTAGGCATTAAAAATGTTACAGTAGTTACAGATCCACATAGTTTAAAGCAAGGCGAAAAAACACTAGGCAAAAGATTAATAAAAAAAGCAATTAATAATATAGTTGTAGTTGATAAAGACAAAAGATTCAAAGCATTAAACCAAAGACTTTATAAAGACACAAGTCATACATCTAAATACTTACCCTTTTACAATGTTAATAGATGTGATGCTTACAAAATATCCCCTTATGATGAAACTCTGCTTATAGATGTAGACTACTTAATACTAAGTGATACATTAAATCATTGTTGGGGACATAATAACGAACTTATGATGAACTGGAAATACCAGGACATTATGTACGAACGAAAGGACCCGTCATTAGCAAGACTAAATGATATGGGTATAACAATGTACTGGGCGACTGTAGTTTACTTTCGCAAAACAGAATATGTAGAAAGTTTCTTTAACATAGTTAGTCATGTTAAAAACAATCCGCAATTCTATAAAGACTTATATAAATGGCAAGGTACTCTATATAGAAACGATTACAGTTTCTCAATTGCCGCACATATGATGTCTGGTTTTGTAGATAAAGGAATACCACAGTTGCCTACTACCCTTTACAAAAGTTTCGATACAGATGATATACATAGTGCAAAAGATGAGAACACTATTGTCATGTACTTAGAGAAGCCCAGAAGCCCTGGAGACTTTATGCTAACTAAATGGCAAGGCATAGACTTACATATAATGAATAAGTGGGCCATAAACAGGGTAAGTGAGGAGTTATTAGAATATGCAAGATAAAGATTCCTATAATAACTCGACCCCAATGAAATGTATTTTATTATATGACATTATAAATCATCCTCAAATAGACGAAGGTAGATTAAATCATTTAAATGAAGTATTAAAACTATTAATAATTAATTGGTTTAAGAATGATAAAGATTGTAAATTTAACTATATAGAACATGCAAAAACATTTCAAATGGAACAAGAAAATGTAAATAAGTATAAAGAAATTTATAATTTTGCAAAATTACATTGGTTAATACATGACTTTAAAACTAATGGTATGGGATTTATGCCACAAGGTTTTTTACAAAAAATAGTAAATGATAATGAAATAACGTACTATCCTGAAATGCATCCAGGTACATATCGTTGGTATGCTTTGATGTTTAATAGTTTATACAACGAATCTATTTTAGTTGCAGATAAAGAAAATTTCTTTCCTGAATATCCTGAATTAACATTTGAAGAATTTTGGGTTTTAAGTAATAAAGGATTTATAAGAGAAAGAAAAGGAGCATATTCAGAATTAGAAAATATGCAAAACGGAGAAAAAATAGTAACTGTACATGAAAGACAAAATCATCATGACTGGATTGTAATAAAGCATTTGGAAGAACTTAAGAAAAAATTTACACACATAAACGTTTATGTTGACGAAGATCATATGCGAGAATTTCTTGCATTAAAAAACGATGGTGTAGAAATTAAATCACTATCGTCTAAACAAAGATTTAGTAAATTTTATATTCCAAATTTAGAAGAATTTACAGGAATATCTGTATATATACCACATTCATTATATATGGAAGATGTATTTGAATTACCTATGTTATTGCATCTTGACATAGATGATGACATTGTATATTTTAAAGATACAGGTGTAATAATTTTTAATAACGGAAGTGTAGGTTGCAAAAGACTTATCCCTGGAATTATAGAGGAGTCAAAATCAGAATACTTACACAATTTTTTATGGGCAAGGAGAATAGTAAAAAAATGATGACATTAGTTGAGAAAGGAAAAAATTATAGAATATTTAAGGATAAAATATTAGGTATTTTACCATACTATTGTTTGGAAGATACAAGTAATGCAGTACAAAAGCAGGGTGTTTGGTATGGTGTAAAGCATACAAATTATTATTTTAAGTCACTTAAACAGGTAAAAAATAATTTATAATGAAATATTCGTCTAAACCTTTTCCTTGGAAACATTATATATTAGAAGATTTCTTTGAGCAAGAAGATTTTGAAAAGATTAAAAATCTAGAAATTAATAATGCAGATTATTCTAATATTACAGGATTTAGAGACGTTATAGGCGGTAGAACATTTTTAAATAATTCTTTTGTAGAAGAAAATCCTGAATTTAAAAATGCCGCTGATTGGTTAAACAGACGAGATTTTTATGAAGATTGTTTTAAAACAGATTTAAGCAATACATATATGAGAGCAGAAATAATACATGATCGATATCCATTTTTTCATGATATACATTTAGATTTACCTTGTAAAAATTTAACTACAATAATTAATATAGACAAGGAAGATGAAAAGAATTTAGCAACAGATTTATATCACACAAAGGATCATCATGTAAAAAGATTAGACTGGGTGCCTAACGGTGGACTAGCATTTAAAATTACAAAGTCTGCTTGGCACGGATTTGCACCTACAGAATATAAAGGCATTAGAAAAATTATGATTATTAATTATGTCAATATAGACGAATGGAGAGATAAGGATCAATTATATATAAATGACTAAAACCGTATCACCATGTATAGATAAATGTTTCACAGATGGTGTAAAATGTCCAAGTTGTGGACGTACCAATGACGAGGTACAAGAATGGTTTTATGCAGATGAGAAAAGAAAGAAAGAAATTTTAGAAGAATGTGCAAAAAGGTTAGACCCTGTAGCATATGATTATTGGGAAGAAATGTATGAGTATAAAAAGCAAGAGCAAGAAGGCTCCTAATTTAGGAGACAAAATAGAACATACTTGTAGACTCAACGGAAAGTTTGAGGGGAAAGTTATAGAACTATTAGCCATGCAATTTATATACGAAACACAGGACGGCCATCACAGACATTGTCTTTTTAGGGAAGACTGGAGATACATAAAATGATTACAGAAACATTACTAATGTCATCGTTAGCATTAGGCAATCCAGAATTAGACTTAACACTACCTGAGCCTCCCGTGGCTGAAATAAAACGTATATCTCAACTAGAAAGAAAACGTAAAACATTTCAATTTGTAGATGTAACAAATATGCCTACAGATGAGCAATTACGCAGATCTAAGATCTTACATGCATTAGATGTTGCTACGACAATATACGGTTTAAAGAATGCTAGTGTAAGGGAAGGTAATCCGTTACTACCTGACAATCCTAATGCTGGCCAACTAATTGGTCAAAAAGCAGTTTTGCTTACATTGTATCATCATAATGCAGAAGAAGGACAAATTGTGTTTATGAATTTTGTCACTGGTGCCGCAGTATTAAGAAATATATACATGGTAAACAAATATGAGTAAAGGTTACATAGTAATAGCACAGAATAACGATACTGTTGATTATCTAGAGCAGGCCTATGCTCTTGCACTCAATTTAAAACTTACACAGACGACTGTAAATAATCTAACAGTATGTGTAGACTCTAAAACTAAAAAATTAATTAAAGCAAAACATAAAAAAGTATTTGATAGTATAGTAGATATACCTTGGCAAGACGATGCCAAAGATGCAGAATGGAAAATTAATAATAAATGGAAGTATTATTACATGTCTCCCTATGATGAAACAGTAATATTGGATACAGATATGATATTTCCTACAGATGTAAGCCATTGGTGGGACATTATGTCGCAACGTGATGTATGGGCAACCACAAAGGTAAGAACATATAGAGGAGAAGTAGTTAGTAGCAATTTTTATAGAAAATATTTTGCGGCAAATGAGCTACCAAATGTATATACAGCATTCTTTTATTTTAAGAAAAGTGAATTAGCAAGTGAATTGTTTGCAATGACAGAAATTATTTTTCAACACTGGCAAAGAATGTTTTTTAAATACATGCCTAAAGGTAAACCAGATTGGTTAAGTGGTGATGTAGCATTTGCTTTGGCTATGCAAATTTTAGGAATAGAACATGAATGTACTAGAGAAAATATAGACGAAGTACCTACGTTTGTACATATGAAAAGTCATGTACAAAACATACCAGATACAAGAATTAGTGAAACTTGGACTGAAACATTACCAACATATTACAATACATATAAAGACTTTAAAATAGGAAACTTTCAGCAACTCTATCCTTTCCATTATGTAGAAAAGGATTGGATAAGTAATACTATGATAAAGCAAATGGAAAAAGATTATGGCATTAAGTGAAGCAGAAAAACGTAGACGCAGATTTTTAAAGGCTAAAAAAGAAGCCGGAGGCGATATAGAGTCTTTACAGGCAAAAGAATACCATAAAGATTTTCAAGTTCTTTTCGATAAGGAAGGAAACATCTTAGGATACTCTCAAGAAAAACTTGCAAAGAAAAGAGGACAGTTTTTACAAACTTTTAAAAGAGAACAAGTAGAAATACTTAAAGGTAAAAATACAGATCTATATAGAGTAGCACAAGATCCAAATATAGATACAGTATATAGTATAGAATTAAGACCAGTAGAAAGTGTCTTTGTTAGAACAGAACAAAGTTTTGTAACTATTATAGAAGAAGATAAAAAAACAGGTGCAGATATACTTGTATATTTTGAAGATAAAAAATTTGTAGTTGAAATTACAAATAAAGTAATTAAAAAATATAAAGATATAGAACCTAAACTTGCTAACATAAATGGCAGTAAGATTTTAAAATTTTACTTCACAAGTATAAGAGACCCTCATTTCCTAGTTCATAATATAAATGTTTCTTTAGAAGATTTACTTACTAAAGTAAAAATAGAAAATAAAGTCCCTCCAAAGATGAATCAATGTAGTGTATATACCTTAAAATTATTTGATAAATATGTGCGTACTTAAAAAATACACAGGACGACATATATGGCAAAAATTGATGTTACAGAATTGGACATATTCTACATATCGTATGATGAACCAAATGCCGAGGAGCATTGGGCAGACTTATTAAATAAAGTCCCTTGGGCAAAACGTGTCCATGGAGTCAAAGGCTTTGACGCCGCACATAAAGAATGTGCAAATCAATCAGAAACAGAAAGATTTATAACCGTTGATGGCGATAATATTGTTATGGACGATTTCTTTGAGCAAGTACTTGATGTGCCTGATACAGATCACGATGGTAATAATATAGCAGAAAGTATTTTTAGTTGGAATGCTAAAAATATTTTAAACGGTTTAGTATATGGAAACGGTGGACTAAAGTGTTGGCCAACAGAATATACTAAAACAATTAATACTCACGAAGCCGCAACTGACGGCGAGGGCATGGAGTTTTGTTGGAAATTAAATTACATTCAACTTAACGATACTTTTAGTGAGGTACATCAAACAGCAAGTCCTTTTCAGGCCTTCAGAGCAGGGTTTAGAGAAGGAGTTAAAATGAGTTTAGACCAAGGAGTTAGAGTCTCCCCAGATGACTTTAAAGAAAAAATTTGGTATGGAAATTATAATAGACTCAATGTTTGGTGTAATATAGGTTCAGACATAGACAACGGACTATGGGCCATGTATGGTGCTAGATTAGGTTGTGATATGACTGTACTCAGTGACTGGGATACCAATTTAATTTCAGATTACGATTGGTTCAAAGACTTTTTTGATAATTCTGTTTTACCACGTTTTCCAGGTGACGAAGTTTGTAAATATACAAAGGTTACTTGGAATCCTGAAATGGTAGAAATTGCCATAAAAGATTTAGGTGTAAAATTAAATGAAAGCATAAATTCTATGATGTTATTTGACCCTAACCCAAACATGTGTAAATTTTTTAAAGCAACTTATGTAAACCCTAGAAGATGGGGAGCAATGATAAGGGAAACGCAAATACAGGAATTATTAGAAAAAGGATTAATACAGTAATAAGTGAGCAACTACGACCAGGCCGCTGATAAGGCCAAAGAACAACTGGACTCTATCAGTCCAACAATGTGTTATGCAAAATGGACACAGGTATCCATGCATCTAACAAATGGTAAAACTCATAGTTGTTATCATCCGCCAACACATGATATAGATGTAGAAGAACTTAAGACCAATCCTTCTGCATTACATAATACTGTAGAAAAGAAAGAACAACGTAAGCAAATGTTAGAAGGCGAAAGACCTGAAGGTTGTAGTTATTGTTGGCGTATAGAAGATGTAGGCGGAAGAAGTGATCGTGTTTATCGTAGTGGAGAATACTGGGCACAAAATGCCAGAAAAGAAATAGCAGAAGCAGGTGCAGACGGAAATATAAATCCACGTTATGTAGAAGTAAATTTTAATCAAGCATGTAACTTTAAATGTAGTTATTGTAGTCCACATTTAAGTACCACATGGGAAAAGGAAATAAAACAACACGGTGCTTATAACATTGTACAAGGAGAGCATAACAATTTAGATAGTCTTTCTAATCAACGTTTGCTACCACAAAAATTAGCACAGAACGAAAATCCATACGTTGAAGCATTTTGGAAATGGTGGCCTGACTTATATAAAAACTTAGAAGTTTTTCGTATGACAGGAGGAGAACCATTAATGGATGTAAATACATTTAAAGTTTTAGATTATGTATATAAACATCCTAATGCCTGGTTGGAGATGTCTATGACATCGAACATGGTACCGCCTAAACCTATCTTAATGGATATGTTTATAGATAAACTACAAAGATTAGAAGAGATACAAATTTGGGAAGACCCAGAGAAGTTCAATCCGAACTCGGGTAATCACTGGTATGTAGCACCAGCATGTAAGAACTTTGCCACATTTGTAAGTGTAGATGGTTACGGTGAAC
>MDSV01123414.1_pt1 | contig 54692 bp, 49 predicted proteins | sample 810851 | NCBI WGS metagenome assembly MDSV01 (sample SAMN05326640, study PRJNA326480) | marine metagenome | isolation source: seawater | place: Atlantic Ocean: North East | collected 2012
GCAGACCCTACAAAATACCAATCACAATCTATTCGCATTTTAGGAGAAGCCAACGGCAGGATGATTGCGAAATCTAAGCAATAAAAACGCTTAACAAAATTAAACCTTAGTCACCTGTTATTTTAACAGGTGACTTTTTTGTATCAGTTACACTTTACGCCTTGTTATACTGATAAGACTAGCGCAAAATTTATATCATGCTGTCATACCAACATAGTTATCATGCAGGCAATCTTGCCGATATCCATAAGCATGCAACGCTTTGCGCAGCGCTTGATTATCTGATTCAAAAGGATAAACCTCTAAGCTATATCGAAACACATGCGGGGCGGGGCATGTATGATCTCACATCAAAAGAAGCACAAAAGACAGGCGAAGCGGCAAACGGTATTAAAGCTTTATTAGCCTCAAATGCCATAAATGAAGCGCATATCTACATCAAAACGCTGCGGCATATTCAACAATTTCACGGTAAAAATATTTATCCTGGCTCACCCATGATCGCCGACGCAATTTTAAGAGACACCGATAGAATCCATTTAGCTGAGTTGCACCCTCAAGAATATGAGGCTTTGACTTATAATTTTCGTGGTTTAAAAATGAACATCAAACAAGAAGATGGCTTTGTCATGGCCAATCGTATTGTACCGCCCGAACCACGACGTGGTTTAATGCTTATAGATCCTAGTTATGAGGTAAAATCAGAATACACAAAAACCGCCGAGTTTATTATCAACATGCACCGAAAATGGAATGTTGGGGTCATTATGCTGTGGTACCCAATATTAGAAACACCCCAGCACTTAGAGATGATCTCCATGATTTTGAGCGCTGGCCTACCTAAAACAATTCATCACCATACCCATTTTGACAAATTAGTGCACAAAGATCACCGCATGAAAGGCAGCGGCCTTTTTATCCTCAATGCGCCGTATGGATTAGAAAAATCTCTTGTAGAAATTGAAGGATTTTACAAATAATTTGACTAAATTTTGACTGCGCCTTATTGGTAGGCAATGATAATTGCACCCAAAACAGACGCTGTCGCACAAAAGCAGAACTTCTCTGCCAAAAAGCTATTAAAACAAGTAGGGCGTTTTTTAACACAAAAAATCATTACGCAGCCATGTTGCTGGCTCTCTTTCTTTCCAGCAGCGCGCGCTTTCTTTTTCCCTGAGCATAACCCAGCTCTTGAATTAGGGATTGGCGCTATTTTAATTATTGCTGTTATTGAAGGTGGCCATTTTATTAACCACCTCCGTGGCAAACCCACAAAGTGCTCTCGTATAACAAGCTATGGATTAGCGATTGCTTTTTATGCACTGGCTTATCTTATCGCCCATATTTTTTTTCCACACTAGGCCCAATATAAAATTAGCTTTTACATTGCAGTGCAGTAATTTCTGATTATACTTTTCTTCATATAAGTATAAAAATTACACGGAGATGACAATGAACCCAGCAGATATTTCATGGATGTTAACCGCAACAGCACTTGTTTTACTGATGACCCCAGCTGTTGGATTTTTCTATGGTGGTATGGTAAGTCGTCGCAATGCTGTCTCCACAACATTTCAAAGTTTTATATGCATTGGTATTATCGGCCTATTATGGGCAGTTTGTGGCTATAGCTTGGTTTTTTCTGGTGATGAAGGCGGCTTCATTGGAAATTTTGACTACGCTTTCTTAAAAGATGTAGGCATAGAGCCTAATCCTGATTATGGATCAACTATTCCACACGCTCTCTTTATGCTGTTCCAAGCAACATTTGCTGTCATTACCCCCGCATTGATTAGTGGCTCTATGGCTGGGCGCATTCGTTTTAAAGCATGGCTATTGTTGATGCCCTTATGGTCATTATTGGTTTACGTACCAGTAGCACATTGGGTTTGGGGACCTAATGGTTGGATTGGGGCGATGGGTGGACTAGACTTCGCTGGCGGTCTTGTTGTTCACATGACATCTGGTTTTGCCGCTGTGGTGGCTGCTCTTATGCTTGGTAACCGTGCCAAATTTAAACCCGATGACCATACGGGCTTTAGTGCCACTATGGTGCTACTTGGTACCGCACTACTATGGATAGGCTGGTTCGGTTTTAATGCAGGCTCAGCTTTGGCTGCCGATGGCTTAGCAGCTTATGCTGCTGGCACAACCTTCTTTGCCTCAGTCACTGCCATGACTATTTGGATGATATGCGACTGGATATTTAATGGCCGACCTTCTGCTGTTGGCTCGGCTGTCGGGGCTGTCGCTGGTCTCGTGGCAATCACCCCTGCTGCTGGTTTCGTTACCATGCAATCAGCGATTATTATAGGTGCGGTCGCTGGTGTTTTGTGTAACCTTTCTGTTCATTTAGTAAAAAAGAAATTCAAAACAGATGATACCGTTGATGTTTTTGCCTGCCACGGTGTTGGCGGAACAGTAGGCACAATCCTCACAGCTGTCTTTGCTACGACCACTGTTAACCCTAATGGCGCAGATGGTCTTTTATATGGTAGCGCTGATCTTTTATACGCCAATGTCTTAGGTGCGGTCGCTGTCGTAGCTTACACCGTCGTTATGACTTTCATCATTATAAAGGCAATCTCGCTTTTCACACGTTTACGTGTCTCTGAAAAAGAGGAACAGACAGGTTTGGATATTTCACAGCACGGTGAAAAAGTATTTAGCCTGAACTAATTACTTTTTTTCTTACGTTTAGTGGCTGATTTTTTAACAGGCTTAACTTTGTTATCACTACTCCACTCGAGAATGAGAGAATAAGCCACAGCGAGTAATGTAGGCCCAATAAACAGTCCAATAAAGCCAAAGGCAATGATCCCGCCAAAGACACCCAATAGAACAAGCAGCAACGGCAACTCACTACCTAGGCTAATAAAATAGGGACGGATCACCGTATCAACCGAACTAACAATCATACCCCAGCCAATCATAAAAATCGCCCAGCCTATTTGATCTTCGGTGAACAACCATATTGTTGCCGCACCCCAAATAAGCGGTGGGCCCATAGGCACGAAAGATAATAAAAACGTTAAAAGACCAAGTAACGCTGCGCCAGGAACACCCGCTATTGCAAAGCCTATACCCGCTATTGTGCCTTGCGCTAATGCAGCACCGATAACTCCATAAACCACGCCAATCATTGTTTTCTTGGAGAGATCGAGCAGTGATTGGCCACGCTTGCCTAAATAATTACCAATCAATGTGTTGAGCCGTTGTGCGACTTGCTCCCCCGAACAAAAGAAGAAAAAGGCAAAGACAATACCCAAAGAAATATCAACCAAACCTCGTCCTATTGATGCGCCAACGTTTATGAGAAAGTTTGAAATGGTCTCTGCATTATTTTGCAACGCCTCTTTCATACCAGCCGTATCTATTAAGTACTGATTCCAAAAATCACGGATATACTCACCGACCAAAGGAAGCGTCACTAAAAAATGAGGTGGCTGTCTATCACCTTCTAGGAACTCAATAAAAAGATTTTTGATTGTCGTAAAGTTTTCAGCCAAACTAGAGCCCATAAAAATCAACGGCAATATAAAACACACTGCCAGAAGAACTGTCATAAGTGCCGCCGACACTGTTTGATTCTTGGCTATATTTATACGAATCCAATGATAGGCAGGCCATGTGGTTAAACACAAAATAATCGCCCATAAAATCGCTGGAATAAAAGGCAAAAGAATAATGCCGCAACCCACAGCCATAATTGTCAGCGTCACGATCAAGACAATCAGCTTTATTGTCTCTACTTTATTATCAATGTGTAATTTCATTTTGATTGCGCTTTCTTTGATTTTAGCTAATAGATAGTATCATGACAGCTTTCACCAATCTAGAGTCACAAATTTTACCGGCTGCCCATAATTGGGTAAATAGTGTTAATATGCAGATTACTCAAGATTTAGCTGAAAAAGGTTGGTCAGTTCAACCTGACTATCTCAGTCTTTTATTGTCACAACACCTCCAAGCACGTCTCGATGATCTTGAAGCAGCAGATTTATTAGCTGAGGCTGGCATTGGTAGACATCACGCCAATCAAATTATACCTGATATTCGTCGTGACAAAACATATTGGTTAGAGCGTCACAATGAGATTGATAAGGCGTATCTCTGCTTGATGGAGAATTTAAGACTATGCCTTAACCAAAATCTTTTTTTAGGTCTTTTTGAATATGAATCCCATTATGCTGTCTATCCTGAAAATGGGTTTTATAAACGCCATGTCGACGCCCTCAAAGGTGAAAAAAACAGAATTATTTCTACCGTTTGCTATTTGAATGAAGAATGGCAGCCCGAATATGGTGGACAACTACATTTATACAAAGATATGGCAGTCAAAACCCCATTTCACACCATACAGCCTCAAGCACGCACGCTTGTGGTTTTTTTGAGCGAAGATATACCGCATGAGGTAAGAACAGCAATTAAAACCCGTCGTAGTATCGCAGGATGGTTTCGTTGTAATACATCTTCAACCGACAAGGTTGATCCGCTTAGATAAAAAAGACTTTTTAGTTTCCTCATATAGAGCAATTATTTCGCTAAAATATTTCTGGTAAATTACCTCTTTTCTATCTCTCAACAGCTCAGCCTCTTTACACAAAGCACTTAATTTTTGTGCCCCTATATTAGCCGCCGATCCGCCCAATTTATGGGCGGCAGCTTCCCATTTACACCAATCCTTATCCGATATTGCCTGCATCATATCGGATAGACTTTCTTGCGCATAAAATAGAAATGTCTCAATAAGCATTTTTTCATCTTGGCAATCACCTTCAGTGAATTGGTCTAAATGTGACCAATCCATCAATAAAAGCCTCTCGTTTTTTACATCCTTCTTTTTTATTTGGGATATTTCAGGTTTATATTGCTGCAAGATTTGTAGAATCTTTTCTGATGTAAACGGCTTACTGATATAATCATCCATCCCTGCCGCCAAGCATTTCTCTCTAGCGCCTTTCATAGCATTTGCTGTCAAAGCAATGATAAGAGATTTTTTGTCTCCATTTTTCTGGGTTTGCCTTATTTCTTGTGCCACTTCATAACCACTAATTTCTGGCATCTGGCAATCCAAAAAGATAACGTCATAAAAATTTTCTTTGATGAGTTCTAATGCCTGCTTAGGCGATTGCATTTCGACGAAATCTTCGCAGTCAAACTTTTGCAAAATTTTACGCATAAAAAGTAAATTTATAGGATGATCGTCTACCACCATAATTTTAAACTGCCTTAGACTTATGACATTTTGCACGTGATGCTTTTTAATATGATCCTCTATCTCTGTGTTGATCCTCTCACCAATCTTAAAAGGTAAACAAACAGCTATTGTCGTTCCTTTACCTTCAATGCTATCAAGTGTAATGGTTCCTTCCATAAGGTTTACTAGCTCTTTGGTTATTGATAGACCAAGGCCTGTACCCCCATATTTTCGAGAAGTTGAGATATCTGCTTGCGTAAATTTTTCAAAGATTAGAGCTTGTTTGTCTTTAGCAATACCAATGCCATTATCTTCAATGGTGAACTGCAAAACCACTCTTTTTTCATCCTGCTTCACAATAGAAACAGTCAGTTTTACAAATCCTTTATCCGTAAATTTAAGCGCATTACCTAATAAATTATTGAGAATCTGCTGCAACCGCATTGCATCACCAATAAATAAATTATCAAACCCCACATTAATATTCTTCTCTAAAGATAATGCTTTCTTTCGAGCGATAGGGTCGAGCAATTTCATTATTTGATGCAACAATCTATGTATATCAAAGGAAGTCCTTTCTAAAGAAAATTCCTGCGCTTCAATTTTTGATAAGTCCAAAATATCATTCAACAGAAAAAGGAGGTTTTTTGACGAGGCATTAATAGCCTCAATAGATTCTCGTATATCATTTGACTGTTCCATTTCTAACATCATATCGGATAGACCTATAATGCCATTCATCGGTGTTCGTAATTCATGGCTCATATTAGCCAAAAAATCACTCTTCGCTTTTGTTGAAATTTCTGCCCTCTCTTTGGCCTCAAGGAGTTCTTTTTCTAAATTTTTAAGAGCCGTAATTTCTTGACAATACACCATAAAAGCTGGGTTTTTATCAATTATGACGCTACTTATTGTCTGTAGATACCATTTGCTCTCATGGTTAATTTCGCGGGTCATGTTAATTTTCTTAACCGGATTTTCCTTGAGTGTCACAGCCATATCGGCAAATCCTTCTAAAACTGGATGATGAAAGCCCCTGTGCTCTAAATCAGGAAAGTATTTTCCCACAGGTTCATTAGAAAAAATAAGCTGCCCATCGCAATCCAACTGCATCATTGGTTGTGGGTTATTGACCGGCAGTTTTGCAATCTTTTCTGTTTCTCTTTTGGTCATCAATAATGATTTCTTGCTGCGCTGTAATGCTGCATACATATAAACAAAGGAGACAGAAGAGATAAGGCCCAATATGGCGACGCCACCTATCGCAATAAGCATCGCCCATTGCATATCTATTGCTATCATGTCAGAAAGAAGCATAGCGCCGCATCTCTTTTTGCTTCACCAATGGTGATCTTTCTATATATTTCATGATTTTAGCAACGGCAAATGGCTTAGCGATATAACCTTGCGCTCCCGTATCAACCAAGCGACTAACTGTTTCATGGTCCTTTGCGAAAGTGAGCATGACGACATAAGCATCGGGATCAATTTTGAGCAACTGCTCTAATACTTTATCACCAGAAAGGCTCGGTATATTAATATCTAAAAAGACAATATCTGGAGCTTCTTCTACATAGTCTATCAATGCTTGTTGCCCATCATCAACGATATGTACATGCCTATATTTATGGGTGACAATCTGTTTCACTAAATTTTGAGCGAGAGGATCGTCTTCTACCAACATAATAAGTGGATCACGCCGCAATTGACGCCGTTTCGGAAGAGATTTTATTGATTGTTGGTCTAATAAAGACAGCATGATATTAACGCCTCTTCTATTGAACAGATGACAGAACCATTGGCAAGGTCAACAAACCTGTTGCCTCAAGTAAACCATATTGTGCTACGGCCTCTTTGTACTGCGCTGATACGAGTGCCTTTTTAGAACGCACATAATCTTCTTCAGATTCCAAAACATCGAAAATGCTGCGCTGACCGTTTCTCATTTCTTCTTGTATGCCATCTAGGCTAAAGCCTGATGCTTCGACTTCAATTTTACGACTTTCTGTTTCTGCTTTTGCGGCTCTATATGATTGCCACAGGCTTGTAACTTTCTGTTTAACTTGTCGCTTAACATCTTCAATTTGCACATCCGAACGTTTGGCATTTCTTCTTGCTTCACGAATACGTGAGCGTGTTGCACCGCCTTGATATAAAGCCAATCGTGCGCGCACTCCTATCGTTTGAACCGCACTATCATCAATAATGCCAGGTTGTGGGTCATATTGTTGATTATGAGAAGCGAAAGCTGTGACCTGCGGGTATAAGTCAGCACGACTGACATCAACTCCATATTCTGCAGCCTCCTTAGTATAATGAGCAATCAGCATATCAGGGCTTTTTTGCTCTGCGACAACTTGTAAGCTTTCTAAATCTTGAGGTATGTCAAAATCGTAATATGGAATGACCATTGTCTTTGGCGGCATAAAACCGACTAATTGATAAAATCGTGCCTCGCTACGGCTTAAATCTGCTGTTGCCGCAATATAATCAGCTTCGGCTCTTGTTGCTCTTGCCCTTGCCTGTGCGACATCTGTTTTAGTAACCATGCCCTCTTTTTCTAAGCCAAGCGCACTCTCTAGTTCCTTAACTAAATTTTGACGACTATTTTTTTGTAACGAAACAATATCACGATCCCTCAAAACATCACGATACGCCGTCATTGTATCCAAAAAGATAATAGCCTCTACCCCACGTAATCGTTCATAAGCCGTAGAAATTAACTTTCGTGCACGTTCAACTTCTGCCGTTGTACGCCCACCCCGATATAAGGGCTGATCTATGCTCAAAGTATAATCCTTAGTTGTTGCCCCATCGCCATTATTAAAGTTTGAATTATCAATATTTGTTGAAAATAGACTAGCTTCAGCAAAAACTGATGGTTTCCAACCAGCCATCGCTTGTGGGTACTGCTCTTCTGTCGCCTTAACTTGTTCGATCTGCGACAAGATAATTGGATTAGATTGCGCAACATGGCGTAAAACATCATTCATTGTTACGCTACTATTATCTGCGGCAAAAGTGACCATCACAGCAAGTATAAAAGTAAAAAATAATGTGCTTAGAAAAGCTGAAATATGAAACCATAGTGCAATAGGCATAGCACCTCCTTGTATAAAAAAACGATAAAGGTGTTGTATAATTTTGTGCAGAAAAATATCGTGCAGCATACTTTTGTATTTCTTTCTACAAATAGTCATCATGAAGTCCCCTCTTCAACATAATAGCCAAAACCCCTAACAGTTTTGAGGTATCGCTGATTGTCCTGATGAGAGAATAGCTTTTTGCGAATGCGTGCAATTTTGATATCAATCGTACGTGGCGCAGGCTTATAATTTTGCTTAGCTATATGGCGACACAAATCATCTCGGCTTAACACAACGCCCTTATTACTTAATAGATAGCAAAGCAATTTATACTCATCGGCAGTTAGTCCCGCTGAATATCCTTTTTTATCAAACAGTTGGTATTTATCATGATCCACATGCCAATCGTAAAATATATCTGACGTTTCGCATTTTCTAGGCAGTAAATCTTGGTACCGTTTAAGACTTAATTTAATACGGGCTAATAACTCAGCCTTTTGAACAGGCTTACATAAATAGTCATCCGCCCCATCAGTCAGTGCTCTCACCTTCTCTTGTACATCATTACTGGCAGAAAGCATGATAAGTGGAACATCTGTAATCCTTTTTAATTGAGGAATAAGATCGAGACCATTTCCGTCAGGTAAATGAATATCCAGCAAGACAAGATCCACATGATGATCTTTCAAAATATCTTTAGATCTTTCACACAAAGAAGCGTCAAATACATGATAGCGATTTTCTTCCAGTAAGGTTTTTAAAGTAACCCGTATCGTTTTATCGTCATCAACAATAAGTATCGTTTCCATTTTCATTGTCTCTTCCTCATAGAAATAAAACTGCAACAAAATTTATATAAAAGAGAAACAGAGCCTTTAGATTTCAGCAAGCTAAAGGCGGTAAAATCATACTACTGTAAACAAATTAGGGGTTTAATATGGCATTACCAAATATCACAACAGCGAACTTCAATGCAGCAAGCAGCAATCTTGATCTGTTACCGCATAATATTGAAGCACCTATCAAAAAACTGGACGCTGATAATTATATGGCTGAAGACATTGACGGTGTAACAGAAAGTCTCTTTGGCTCTGGAAATATGAATTTTCTAAGCTTACAATCAGGTCAAACAGATGCCGCCATCGATAATGCAGCAATTGGATCAGATAGTAATGCACTCAATGGTCTAGAATTCAACACAAACAGTTCTGCGTTTTCCAACCAAACAAATACTCCGGATAATTTTTCTAGCCTTAATGCCGGTGGCTCATCAAATCCCAATGATATACTTTCCTCTATTGGCGATCGTTTTGCCGACAATACTACTCAAATTGATATCGGCAACCCTGTCAGTAATGAAAGCAATTTTGTCGGCTCAACATTAGGCTCAATAAGCGCTTCTGCACTTTCCACCAATACTGGTACAAATGGCATTCCACTTGGTGGCCCGTCTCAATCAGGACAAGACGGTTTAAATGGAAATGACGGCAACAATGGCGACAATGGCAACAATGGTTCCAATGGAACGAATGGTGAAAACGGACATCACGGTGGTGGAGGGGATACAACAATTATCAATGTTGATTTTGGTGATATTATTAATCTTGGTGACACATTAAATATTGATGTTGATGATATTTTGCAACAAATAAATGTGACACTTACAACGGTTACAAATCTTGTCGAAACGCTCATCAGCACAGTCAGCACTATTGATATTATTGACGTCAGCTCTTTGCTCGAACAAATTCTACAATTAACTGAAAATGTTGTGACAAATGTCACCAATAATATAACGGAAATCCTTACAGAAACTGTTACACAGATTGATGTTACAAATATTGTTACAGACCTTGTTGAAACAACACTAAATATTAAGCATGTCCTTATTGAAAAACTTGATCTATCTAATCTCACCGATAATCTAGGCGACATTGTTGATATTAAACTCGCTTTAATTGACAACCTTGTAGGCGATGTTGTGACTCATTTAGGCGATATCACAAATCTAACACATGATCTAAGTGAGACCCTATTAGGTAGTCTTCTAAATGGTGACAATAACGGCGGCATGGATAGTGATATCTTGCTTGGCCTAGATACCAACATTGACGCTCTTGACCCTGTAATTGAAACACTCGACCATCTGGGCGACATCGTTCTTGATCCTATTGAAGACTTACTTGGTGATGTTGATTTGGGCGTTGACGTCGGTCTCGATCTTTTTGATACAGATAACATTGCTAATGACCAAGGAGATACAGATATTACGCTCAATACGGATCTTGATCTGATTGATAGTGATATACTCAATATTGATATAGATATACCACTTGATCCCTTGGAAGCCATTATTGGCGATGTCGACATAGATCTGGGTGCGGCCACAGACATTCTCGGCGACACGGCTGATGCACTTTTAAATGCAGGGCAAGGCGGGACAGGCGAAGAAAATATCTTAACTGCAGTGAATGATGTTGTTGAGGGTATTGTAGATACAGTGCTCAACACAGATGACAATCCACAAGACACAGATTTAGATCTTGATTTAGATGTTAATCTCTTAGGCAATGATGTTGTTGATCTGGATCTTGTAGATATACCACTTGATCCTGTTGAAGATATTTTAGGCGACATTGATATTGAATTAGACGTCGCACTAGACCTTCTATCACTTAACACCACACCCAGTGATGTGCTTGCAGACGATGGTATTATCGGCTGGACTGAAAACCTTCTTGGTACAGATAATAATTTATTCGGAGATCTTGTTTCTGGTCTGGGCGGTGATTTTGATGCATTGCCAGATCCAGTCGGAACAATCGCTGAAGGCTTGGGCGTATTAGATGTACAGCCCGATGTCGATGTCAATTTACTAGGGGGCCTATTCGGGTGACAAGTCAAACAATCCAAAAACGGCATACGGCTCCACACTTAGTGCCCGATGGATTTAAGAGTAATAATTTTAGCCTACTTCTGAGTAGTCTAGCGATTAATGTCCTCTCATTAGCACTCCCCATTATGACACTACAAGTATATGACCGCATCTTGCCCAACCCAAGCTCTGGAACCTTACCTGTTTTAATCACAGGTGTTTGCATCGTTGTTTTCTTAGAGGCTATTATGCGTCTATGTCGTGCTTACAGCTTGGGTCGCAAAGGTGCTGTCTATGAACATTTAATGTCCTGTAGTGCTATGAGACATCTTTTAAAAGCAGATCTATCAAAACTTTCCTATGCGGGTGTTGGTGAATATTTGCAACATATGAGTGGATTCTCAAAACTCAAAGACTTCTATAATGGCTATGCACTTGTTACCTTGTTTGACCTCATTTTTATTCCTATTTTTCTAACATTAATTGCCTATATTGGTGGTATTCTGGTATGCATTCCTCTGTTTGTCATTACCCTCTTCTCAATCATTTCTTTGTATCAAGGTAGCCAGTTACAAGAGGCTTTAGCCCAACGGGAACAAGATGATGGACGACGGTTTAATTTCCTCATCGAAACACTAGAAGGCATACATAGTATCAAAGCCTTCGCTTTAGAAAAATTCTTTGAACGGCGCTACGAACATTACGAAGAAAAATCTTCACACGCTAATTATAGAGCTACACAAGAAACTGCCACTATGTTCAATACAGGCGCAATCTTTTCACATTTAATAGTAATCTCAGTTATTGTTTGCGGCGCAATTTTAGTTTTAAACGGCAAACTTACAACAGGTGCGCTAATCGCCAGCCTTCTATTATCTGGACGTATTATGCAGCCGATTCAGAAAGCCTTAGGTTTATGGGCACGCTATCAAGACTTTAAATTAGCAAAAAACAACATCAATAAACTTTTTCAAACACCTACCATTCAGTATGATCTGACATTGCAGGACAATACGCCTTCTCTTAAAGAGGGCCAAATTACATTAGATAACATTAGTCTTTCTTTTGGCACAGATCAGCCGAACCTTTTAAATAATATTTCTTTATCTATTGCGCCTAAAGAAATCCTTCTAATAGAAGGACAACATGGGGTAGGTAAGACGGTACTTCTTGATACCATTGCTGGTATTTATCCGCTTAACACTGGAAATATAACGATTGATAATATTCCTCTTTCGCACTTTACAGCAGCAAAGCTAGCGCAGCATATTGGCTTCATTCGTACCGAAAGTACGATTTTCCGTGGCAGCATTCGTGATAATTTAACATGCTTTAATCAACATGATACAAATGCCGTTCGTGAAATTTCTGCTCTCTTAAATGTTGATAAAGATATTGCAAAACTTCCATCTGGATATGACACATTTTTAAATGGCAATAATAGTGACAGTATTCCACCTGGCCTCAAACAGCGTATCGCCATGGTAAGAGTGTTGGCACCAAAACCACGCATTATTTTATTCGACAATGCAGATCGAGCCTTAGACCGTAATGGCTACAATATGGTTTATAATCTTTTGGCAAGGCTAAAGGGTAAAGTCACAATGATTCTTATTTCTGATGATCGAAATATCAGAGCCTTAGCTGATCGTGTATATACACTAGAAAAAGGCAGCATTTATAAAACACCCCTAGATAATCAGCAGCGCAGTATATCCGCCAATCAGGAATTACGATTATGAATGCACAAACAAAAGAAGATAAAACTTTTGATCGCTTTGTTGACAGCCAACCTATTCTCAATATGTTGCGTTTATTGGCAGAAACAGGACGGCCTAATTTTATCAATCAAGAGCCTTGGGAAATTTGTCTTTGTGCACTTATTTTAAGTTTAGAGCCTAACTGCAATGTCGAAAGAATTTTAGAATCCTTACCGTATCATCACGAAAATTTTGATGAAATGGATGTGCTAAATACTATGGCACATCTTGGTTATTTTTGCCGCCGTATGGACTGTAACACAAATGAAATTGATGCACGTTTGCTGCCTGCCCTTTTTATTCCAGAAACAGGAGTCCCTTGTGTCATTCTCACGACAGATGAAACAGATAACCTTATATATTATGACCCAATCTCTACAATTATTAGTCCCTTAGCGATTGGTTCGAACAATCAAGGACATGTATGGATCTTTCAGCAATTTGACAAAACACGGCCTGCAACATCTCGCTTCATGCGACAAGGCAGCAATAAGACATGGTTCGGCGCTTTGCTAGATCGTTTCCATGGTACATTTGCACAAATAATGGCGTCTAGTTTCATTCTGAGCCTAATTGCGCTTTTAACCCCGATTTTTATTATGTTGATTTATGACCGTGTTATCTCTGTAAACAGTATAGAGACACTACCTATGCTGGCTATAGGGGGTATAATTGCCATCGGCTTTGAATGGATCCTACGCAACATTAGGTCTCGTGGCTTATCTTGGTTATCAGGACGATTAGATAATATTGTCGGTAATAAAATATTTAGTCATTTAATTGGGTTAGCGCCCTCCGTTATTGAGCGGGCATCTGTTTCAGCACAAATTGCCCGTATTAAAACTTTTGAAGCAGTACGAGATTTTTTTGCAGGGTCCGTGTTCTTATCTATTTTAGAATTTCCTTTTGTTATTGTCTCTGCGTTAGCTATGACAGCAATAGCCGGTCCGCTTGTTTTTGTACCACTGATAATAAGCTGCTGCTATATCGCCCTCTTCTTTTTTATACGACAAAATGTAAAAATTGCCATTCGATTAGCTGCGAAAACAAGCTCTGCTCGTCAACAATTTACCATCGAAAGTTTAGAAAAAATAAGTGCTATTCGCTTGCATGGGATAGAAAGCAAATGGCAAGAGAAATTCCGTAATTTATCTGGACGAGAAATGCTATCTCATTTTCATTTAGGATGGTTGGGTATGATTGCGGAAACCATCGCGCATAGCTTCACTGTTATTGCTGCTGTTGCTACCGTGGGTTTTGGGGTTGGTCTTATATGGGATGGCCAAATGAGTACAGGCGCTCTTGTAGCCTGCATGATCCTTGTGTGGCGTATTCTAACACCATTCTATGCTGCTTGTACAATGATCCCACGACTTGAGCAGCTCAGAAACAGCATTAAACAAGTCAATGATTTAATGGATATTGAAACAGAAGAGGAAGAAGCCCAGAGCTTTGCAAAACTACCTCAGTTAAATGGTCGATTAATTTTTGAGAATGTATCTCTACAATATAATGATGAACAAAATCCCGTCTTTCTTAACCTTAGCTTTAAAGCAGATCGTGGAGATTTAGTTATTCTTACAGGTGCTAATGGCACAGGAAAAAGTTCTGTCTTAAAATTAATCAAGGGGCTATATAAACCACAATCTGGCAATGTAATGATTGATGGTTTTGATATTCGTCAATTAGATGCACAAAACTTAAGACATCAAACAGCATACATAGCACAACAACCTGATTTTTTTGAAGGGACTCTCGCTGAAAATTTAAGACTTGTAGCACCTTTAGCACCAGACAGTGCATTAGAAGAGGCGCTTAAACTGGCTGGTGCTGGGGAAGAAATACAAGCGACACCCGAAGGACTTTATACCAAAATAGCATCTAATAATAAAAAAAGTCTGATTAGACTAAGCCTTTTAACACGGATTAGCATAGCAAAAATATATCTTAATCCCTCCCCTATTATACTAATAGATGAGCTCCCTAACACGCTTATTACCGGCATTGTTGGTGATAATCTTAAAGCATTTTTACAGCGATGTAAGGGCAAAAGGACAGTTATTATGGTGAGCTATCGTGATGACTATATGCGTCTTGCCGACACTATTATTTGGTTACGAGGCAATCAAAATCCAGAAATTGGTAAACGCGAAGAAATGCTTGAAATCATTAATGAACAACAAGAGAAAGCGGCATAAAATGACAAAAAGGATGAAAAAAAATGCACAAAAGCAAAATCGTTTTTTATCACAAGCTATTCAATTAGAAGAGGCAGTCAATCCGCATATTATCAATGCAACCATGAGTCTTGTTTCTTGTGCTCTCATTGTATTTTTGGTTTGGGCGGGATTAACCAATATTAATGAAGTTGCACGGACATCAGGGGAAGTTGTCCCTCAAGGACATCAGCAAATGGTACAACATTTAACAGGTGGCCTTATCCAAACAATTCTTGTCCATGAAGGAGATATTGTTAGCAAAGATCAGGTATTACTGACTATTCAGGATGCTGGCCTTAATGAGGATCTTAATCGTGCGCAAGGCAAACAATTATCTTTAGAGCTTGAAGAAGAACGTTTACGTGCCTTTGTCGATATGCGCATACCAAACTTTTCTCAATTCACAGCAGCCTCAGAATCCCTCATTGAAGATCAAAAAACATCTTTTGAAGAAATGAAAAAATCGCGTGACAAAGAAGAAGAAATTACACGTGCACAAATTGCACAAAAAGAACAAGCAATCTCAAGTTTTGACTATGAATTAAAAACAACGCAACAAAACAAAGCAATCATTGAAGATGTATATAATCGGCAAGTCCGTCTTAATCAGCAAGGTTTGTCCTCCGATATGCAATTACTAGATAGTCAACAAAAACTCAATACAATACGGGGGGATATTCAAAGGCTTAACAATCAAAGAACGCAGGCGATCAGTGAATTAAGAGAGGCGAAAGGGCGTCTAAGTTCTGTCACCGCTAAGCATCGAGATGAAGCCTATCAAAAACTATCTGTCGTCAGTGCCGAAAAGGCTCAAAACGCTGAGATGGTAAGAAAAATCTAAGATCAAATAGATCGTTTAGCAGTGCGCGCCCCAACCCATGGGCTTGTCAAAGGCATGACCGTTAACACAGTAAATGCAGTCATAGCACCAGGTCAGACATTGATGGAAATTGTGCCCATAGATGAACAACTTGAGGTACAAGTTAAAATATCACCTAAAGATATAGGCCATTTAAAACAGGGGCAAAATGTCGAGCTAAAGTTTAGCAGCTATGATTTTTCACGATATGGATCAACCAAAGGAAAACTCAAACAAATTTCGGCAACAACATTTGCTGGTCAAAATGGCGAACGTTTCTACCAAGGCCGCATTGCTCTGGTTCATAATTATGTGGGAAAAAATCCAGCCAATACAATTCTTCCCGGCATGACGGTAATGGCCGACATCATAACGGGTAAAAAAACTATTCTACAATATCTATTAAAACCCATAGATGTTTCCCTAAAAACAGCTTTCAAGGAGAGATAAAATGCTAAATATTGTGCCAAATACTACCGAAAAGCAAAATATTGTGGATTTCAAACGTAGCCGTAGTATGACGATTTTGGCTGTCGAAGACGATATTGTTTCTATGGGCTTTCTGGAATCTCAAATTGAAAGTCTGCAGCATAAAATAGTGAAAGCCCATAACGGCCAAGAGGCAATAGATATTCTCAATACACAGGCTCGCAACATTGATGTTGTTCTTATGGACCGAGAAATGCCGATAATGGATGGCTTAACCGCTGTAAAATACATCAAAAACAATCCGTTACTACGAAATATCCCTGTCATTATGGTGACAGGTGCCGATAGTATTGAAGAAATGCGTCAAGGACTTGATGCAGGTGTGTTTTATTATTTAACCAAACCCGTTGAAGAGGAAATGCTGCGCTCTGTGCTAACTGCCGCCACAAGAGAGGCTGAACAGAATCGTACTTTACAAGAAGAGCTAAGCAGGCACCGTACAAGTTTTGATTTACTTGACACAGGTAAATTCAAATTTCAGACCTTAACAGATGCCGAAAGTTTATCAGCCTTCTTGGCCAATTGTTTTCCTGATCCAAGCCGTGTTATCACAGGCCTAGGAGAACTTTTGATTAATGCCATTGAACACGGCAATTTATCAATTGGTTATACACGCAAGACGGAGTTGCTTAATCAAAATATTTGGCGGGCTGAAATTAATAAACGCCAGCTTTCGGAAGACTATAATCAAAAATATGCAGAAGCTGTTATTACAAAAAAAGATGACAGGGTGTATGTCGTAATCACAGATCAGGGCGATGGCTTTGATTGGAAAAAATTCATGCGCATTGATCCTTCTCGCGCAGGAGACAATCATGGCAGAGGCATTGCCCAGGCCAATGCAACAAGCTTTGATAAGCTGACATATAACGATAAGGGCAACCAAGTCATTGCATTTGTTGGTTTAGAAAAACAATTGGAGTGGTAATGCATATAGAGCCCAAAGCCTCTAAAAATATTCTAAATTCTATCAATATTCTGTCCGCAGCCTTTATCGTCAGCCTGCTAATGTTTGCTCTTGTGGTAATGCACAACTACAAAATGTACAAAAATTATGATGCGGCAACAACATTGCGCATGAAACTAGCAGAACTCAGTACAAAAATTGATAACCAAGATGAAACCCTCGGTTTTTCTACGATGATGGGGGCTCAATCTAGTGATGCTGTTTGGCGGAACAGGCATAACAAGCACGAAAAGGCTATAGAGCGCACGATAGAAAACGTTATTACTCTTGTGCCCACCACTGACATAAAAAATGCTGCAAAAAGAATCACAAAAACACATGAAGAACTTTCACTGTTAGAAGATACTATTTTCTCTTCTGCTCAAAACGATGACTATCAAACTGCGCAAGCAATTATCCATAGTAATGATTACAAAAGATCAAAAGATGCTTATTCCGATTCTTTAAAAGACTTTATTATTGCTGTGCACGCACAAAGCAACAATAACGATAGCATGTTAAAATCTGGGACGCTTGCAAGTATGGAATTTATACTCGCTGGATTGTGGCTTTTCATTATGCTGATGCTCTACAAATCAAAGAAAAAAATGAGCAACATGATGCAAGAAACACTTCAGGCAAATCAGGTGAAATCTGATTTCTTAGCCACTATGAGCCATGAGATACGCACGCCGATGAACGGCATCATTGGTATGGCAGAGTTAATCCTGTCCGCTACACCAAGCAAACAGATATCCAGCTATACAAAAACCATCATTAATTCGAGTGAAACACTCTTGAGTATTATCAATGATATTTTAGATTTTTCAAAAATCGAAGCGGGTAAATTAGAACTTGATCCGCTGCCTTGTGATCTCTTAGAGATCGTTGATGACATTGCACTAATGTACTCTGTCAGCGCTAGGGATAAAGCTGTTGAGCTAGCAGTTCATTACAAACCGGGTACAGAACAATTCATTTTTGCAGACCCCTCTCGTATTCGCCAGATATTAAGCAATCTTATTAACAACGCCATAAAATTTACTGAAAAAGGCTATATAGCCATCACAATTGAAGAAACACCTATATCTAAGCATAACGAAGATATTGCTATGATTCATTTTAATATTGAGGACACTGGTATCGGCATGTCTGAAGAGACTCAAGCTAAAATATTCGAAAAATTTTCACAGGCTGATAATACAACGACGCGAAAATATGGCGGTACTGGGCTCGGCTTATCCATTTGCAAACATCTAGTCGCTTTAATGGGGGGCACCATTGGTGCAAATAGTATAGAAGGAGAAGGGTCATCTTTTTGGTTCACCTTACCCTTAAAACGCAACAAGGAGATTGTTCAAGTCAAGGCCAAACCACCTATATTAAACAATGTAAAAATCTTAATTGTTGATGATTTGGACATTATTCAAACAATTGTTTCAGAACAATTAACGCAAGCTGGAATGCGCTGTTCATATGCGTCAAATGGGCCTGAAGCACTTAAAATGATGTTAGAGGCAGAACAAAATAACGACCCCTTCCAAATGGTTATTATTGACTACTTAATGCCTGAAATGAACGGTGAAATGCTCGCTATTGCAATTAATGACCATGAAACATTACGTCGTAGTTGCCTAGTCATGTTAACGGCTGCTGGTAATCCTTTAGGAAGCGAGGATTTTAGCAAAAGAGGGTTTTCTTCCTATATGCCCAAGCCTGTTCAAAATAAAGCATTAATAGATTCAATGGCTATTATTTGGGACGAATACAAAAATGGCAAAACAGATAGCATTATACATGTCGACACACAAAAACTGAGTAAAGATATAGACCTGGATAATGAACCCCAACTGATCCATGCGCATATTCTAATCGCCGAAGATAATCTAGTAAATCAAGTCTTCATCAAAGAGATTTTAGAAGAAATGGGCTGTAAGTACACAACAGTATCTAACGGCAAAGAAGTTATTGCTGCCTTACAAAAAAATAGTTTTGACCTTATTATAATGGATTGCCTCATGCCAATTATGGATGGTTTTGAGGCTACGCAAGAAATCTTAGAAATGAAACAACAGAAAATTATTAAAAAGGATATGCCCATTATTGCACTCACTGCCAATGCAATGAAAGGTGATAGGGAACGTTGCTTAGCGGCTGGCATGAATGATTATTTAGCAAAACCTGTCCGCAAAAATGAACTGAAGAAAAAAATATATGAATGGGTCAAAGGCAGTGCCGCTGAATTTTATTTTGAGCCCGTCATAAAAAAGCCAGCCCTTAGCAAAGATACACTCATTGATGAAGCGATGATAGAATCGGCCAGATCTATACTCAAAGGAAAATATGATTCCATGGTGACTATTTACTTTGATAATTGTTGGGAACTGATGAACGAAATAAAAACTGCACTAGATATTAATGATGTACAGGGACTTATACGCCCAGCACACAGTTTAAAATCCAGCAGCAAACAGATGGGTGCTGTTGCGCTGTCAGAATTAGCGAAAAACCTAGAAATTTCAGCTAAAAATCAGATGAACGGCATTGTTATATTTAATAAAAATAATCTATCAAACTTATACAAAGAGGCCGAGCAAGTTCTTATTGACACAAAACAAGCATTGAAAAAGAAGGCTTCATAATTTATGTCTCAGAATATCGCCACCACTTTTGAAGCAGTGCTTTTTGTTCTTGCAAAGCGAAATAGAATTTTTGTAGATGTACGTCTTTTTCAATAGCTTCTTCAACATCGGATTTTGAATCGGCATCTAACGCACCATCAACAAGTGCCTCAATGTCTCTATATGATATATTTTTTTGTTCCATGGCATTCTTTTCTATAAAAACAATGGATAGAACCTAAAAGTTCCCTTTTTTCTTGCTTTCTACATCCAAGCGCTTACATATAGTCTATGCACTCACAGCTTATAAGAAATTTTATAGTTTTTTCAGCTATTGTCGTTATATCGGTATGCATTATTACTGTTGTGGTCTTGCGTGGTAATGCAAAGATCGATCAATCAAAAGAACAAATTATTTATTCCCATGATTTAATTACTCTAACCAAAAGTCTGACCTCTGAAATAGAAGCAATGCTTGCAAATCAGCGTGGTTATTTTTTAACTGGAGATCAAAGCTATCTTAATGATTATACAACCAGTAAATCAATCTTGGATGAATATCTGAGCACCCTTGATATCATTGCTAAAGACGCCCAGAAAGAAAAATTAGACACATTAAAGAATCAAATAAATCTATATGTTGAGAAATTAGACGAAGCCATGGCTAATTTCAAACCTCAAAAGTCCCAACTCAACTCACAAAACAGAGAGATACTGAAACAATTTAGCAATACTATTAATGATGTGAATGCTGAAATTGTTGGACAAGAATACACAACGCTTAATAATCGCATCACTTATTTCCAAGATAAGCAAAAAAAATACCAAGAAACGCTTTTGGCTATCGCATTCATAACAGGTACATTACTGATTATCTTCAATATTTGGCTATTACGTGCACAAATCAATTTGCTAAACGCCAAAAAATCGGCTGAAAATGCTACCAAAGCTAAAGGCGATTTCTTAGCCCATATGAGTCATGAGATACGTACACCTTTAACGGCTATTTCAGGCGCATCAGAAATTCTCAATAAGAAAAAGCAAGACTATGACCCTCGCACTGCTAAATTACTGAGTGTCATAGGCTCTAGTGCAGCCAGTTTAAAAGATCTTATTACTGATATTCTTGATTTCTCAAAAATTGAGAGCAATCAAATTGATCTTGACTATGCTTATCATAATTTAGATGCCCTATTACAACAAGTTATTAGTATTATGTCTGTTCGGGCAACTGAAAAGGGCTTGGACTTTAAAGTCACAAATACATTAGAGACTGATACAAAATTCTATTGTGACAAAGCGCGGTTAAGACAAATTCTTATTAATCTTGTCGGCAATGCTATTAAATTCACTGAAGAGGGTGCTGTAGAGATCACGATTAAGAAAATCGAGCGACACCATGCTGATACCGATAAAATAGATAATGTTCTTGAATTTTCCGTTACAGATCAAGGTATTGGCATTCCACAAGACAAACTAAACCTTATATTTGAAGAATTTCAACAAGCTGATGCTTCAGTCTCCCGACGCTTTGGTGGTACGGGCTTAGGGTTATCTATATCAAAGAAATTAGCTTATTTGATGAATGGGTCGCTATCTGTAGTAAGTCGGGAAGGACAAGGATCTACCTTTAGCTTAACCCTGCCCGCTAAACTTAAATCAAATACGCCTATCACGCATCCTCCTATGAAATCTAAAATAAAAAAGGTAAAGCACACACCAACGGACGATAGAATTCTTGTTGTTGAAGATTATGAAGGGAACATTATTGTTCTTACAACTTTGTTGGAAGATCTTGGCATATCATACGACATCGCTCGGACAGGCGTCGAAGCGATTGCTGCTTTTTCCGATAATCATTACCAAGTTATCTTAATGGATATCCAAATGCCGGAAATGGATGGTTTAACTGCTACAGCTACTATTCGTCGTACAGAAGAGACTGAAAACCTCACAAAGACCCCTATCATTGGCATGACAGCTCATGCACTTCTAGAAGATAAACAAAAATGTATTGAAGCTGGCATGAATGATTTCATTCCAAAGCCAATTGATGAAGAAAGTTTTATCAAAACATTGAAAAAATATCTTACACAAAAAAAAGAAGCCGCCTAATTAAAAGCGGCTTCCTAGTTTTGAGGGAGAGAGATCGTAAAACTTATGCGTAGGCAACCCTAGCTTCAGCTAATTCTGGCGCATACAGCGCATTATCATTTGTGTGGAAATTTGGCTTAATGTGATTAATCGCTTTCGTTAAATTGCCACGGGCACGAGAAAGTCTTGAACGTACTGTACCAACAGGTATTTTTAAATGTTTGGCAACATCTTCATACGCCATTTCTTTAATACATACCATGACAAGAACTTCTTTATGCTCTGCTGATAATTCATCCATAGCTGCAGTAACTTCTTTTAATTCTAGTGCTGTATCTTGGGCAGGATCTACTGAAAAAGACTCTATATAGCTTTCAGGATCGTATTGTGTTTCAAATTTTCTTTTGCGACGATACGCACTGACGAATAAGTTATACATGATTTTACATGACCATTTGAATACACTTGAATCCTTACGGAATAAATGTCTTTTCTCTAATGCGCGTAAGATAGTATTTTGTGTCAAATCTTCGGCATCAGCTTGTGAACGGGTCAATTTAAAAGCAAATTTTCTTAAACCATCCATTTCATCTAATAACATATCATTGGTAAACATAACTATCTCCTGTATTTTTTCTCTTTACAAATTCAGGATATTGCTTGAGTGTATCTTCAATATGTCGTCTATGTATGCATGAAGTAATATATTGTAAGAAACATGTAACAAAGATTTCTAATAATAATTTGAGAGCGCAGAGCCATGGGAATAGCCAATATTTTATCGGTTGATGATGACGAGAACCTACAATTCGTCATTAAAGAATATTTAGAAGATGAAGGACATACCGTATTCACTGCCGCCAATAGAAATGAACTTTTAGATATTCTGGAAAAAGAAACGATTGATATCGTTTTGCAAGACCTCGTTATACCTAATGATGACGGCCTCTCAATGATTTCTGCTATCAGAGAGAAATCAGAAGCTTTTATCTTTATCGTTAGTGGCAAAGATGACCCGTTAGATAAAATCATAGGCTTAGAAGTCGGTGCCGATGATTACATTACAAAACCTTTCGAGATGCGCGAACTAAACGCTCGTATAAAGGCCACGATGCGTCGATTTAAACAACAAAAAGAGACAGCAGCGGCTGAAACAGAAGATGAAGGTCCTAGTAAAATAACCTTGCCACATTGGGTGTTAGACCGTTCAAGATTCCAGCTCTTCGATACTGCTGGTAAATCAATGAACCTTACAACAGGCGAATTTCAATTATTAGAAGCACTCGCCTTAGCCCCTAACCGCGTTTTATCACGAGAACATCTATTTAGTATCACCCGTGACGGCAAGTTTGACGTTTATGACCGAGCCATTGACATTCAAATTGGTCGCATACGCAAAAAAATGAACGACGACCCAAATGACCCCCAACACATTAAAACAGTGCGTGGCGTAGGTTATATGCTGGTTGTATAGCCCCTCTTGACTAATCAGTCAAATATGTTATATAGTTGTTAATGACACAAAAAATCGACACAAAGCAGAAAATTATACAGACTGCCGTAGACCTTATATGGATGAGCGTATCAATAATGAGCGCGTCGCCGCTGCCGCTGTAGCCGAAGCTGAAGCTGCCCTTGAACAGACACAAATAAATCTCGATTATGCTTCAGTTAAAGCACCCATTTCTGGTCGTTTAAGTCGCATTGAGATTACGGAAGGCAATCTTGTGCAAGCTTCTACGGCGCCAATCTTGACAACAATTGTCTCAGATGAGGGAATATACGCTGATTTTGATGTCGATGAGCAAACATATATCTCACATATTCGTCAAATGGCTAAGACACAACAAGATGAGGCGAAAATCCCTGTACGTGTTCACATTGGCGATGACAATGCGGACAGCGATTATGAAGGATTTATTTATAGCTTTGACAACCGTATCGACCCGAGCTCAGGGACTATACGTGCTCGTGCCCTTATTCCCAACAAAGATGACAGCCTTTTGCCCGGTATGTTTGTTCGCATTGATGTAGGCAGTACGCAAGCTGAAGAACGTATTGTTATCACTGATAAAGCCATTGGCACCGATCAAGACCGTAAATTTGTCTATATCATTGATGAGAATGGCCAAGTTGCCTATAGAGAAGTACATTTGGGTGCAAGTATAGACGGCAAACACGTTATTACAGACGGTCTTAACGACGGAGATGTGATTATTACAGAAGGTATTGTCAAAATTCGTCCTGGTATGCCTGTAACTCCTAAAGCAAATGAACAGGCGACGCATGAATCTCTCTAAATATTTTATTGATAGACCTATCTTTGCTTCAGTTATTTCGCTCCTGATATTTATTTCGGGCTTAATAGCGATGTTTAACCTGCCCGTTTCTGAATACCCAGAAGTGAGCCCACCAACTATTTCAGTGACCGCTGTGTTTCCAGGGGCGAACCCAGCGACCATCGCTGAAACTGTAGCCACACCCCTAGAAGAACAAATAAACGGCGTTGAAAACATGCTGTATATGAATTCGCTTGCATCTACAGACGGCACATTATCTCTTAGTATCACATTCGCTATTGGCACAGATCCAGATTTAGCACAGCAACAAGTCCAAAACCGTGTTAGTCAAGCACTGCCTCGGTTACCTGAAGTAACTCGCCAATTGGGCGTAACAACAGCTAAAAGCTCACCAGATCTGACGATGGTTGTCCATTTAATTTCGCCTAATGAACGGTATAACGGCCTTTACTTACGAAATTACGGCACATTAAATGTTAAAGACCAGCTTGCTAAAGTTAAAGGTGTTGGGCAAGTATTTGTCTTTGGATCTGGTGACTACGCAATGCGCTTATGGCTTAACCCAGAAAAAATTGCAGAGCGTAATCTGACCGCTATGGAAGTCGTTCAAGCCGTAAGAAGCCAAAATATTCAAGTGGCAGCAGGGACAGTCGGTGGCCCGCCTTACGATAAAGATGTTCAAATGGAACTACCTATCACCGCACAAGGGCGTTTAGAGAACCCAGAAGAATTTGGTGATATCATTATCAAACGTGATGAAAACGGCGTTGTCACCTTCCTAAAAGATGTAGCGCGTATTGAAATGGCGGCACAAACTTACTCGATCAACTCTCTTTTAAACAATAAAGAGGCGGTTGGTATCGCCATTTTTGCGGCAGCTGGCTCAAATGCTTTAGACATCTCTAAAAATATTCGAGCCACAATGGCCGATCTGAAAAAGGATTTTCCAGACGGTGTTGATTATAAAGTTATTTATGACCCGACTGTATTTGTGAAAGATTCGATTCATGCTGTTATAAAGACTCTATTGGAAGCCATATTGCTTGTTGTAATTGTTGTAATTGTGTTTTTACAAACATGGCGTGCTTCAATTATTCCATTGTTGGCTGTACCCGTTTCCATTGTCGGGACATTCGCTGTCATGCTTTTACTAGGCTTTTCTATCAATGTTTTATCGTTGTTTGGCCTTATCTTGGCGATCGGTATCGTAGTCGATGATGCCATTGTTGTTGTCGAGAATGTCGAGCGAAATATTGAAGAGGGTAAGTCACCACGTGACGCCACTATTCAAGCAATGAAGGAAGTAACAGGCCCCATCATTGCGACCTCACTTGTTCTTGGTGCTGTATTTATTCCAATTGCTTTTGTCAGTGGCCTAACAGGGCAATTCTATCGTCAATTCGCTCTCACCATTGCGATTGCAACTTTTATCTCAACAATTAACTCTCTCACACTGAGCCCTGCCTTATCTTGTCTATTGCTTAAAGAGAAAAAAGATCAAGATGACCTTGTCACAAGACTAATGAACAAAATTTTTGGCGGATTCTTTAACTGGTTCAATAAATTCTTCCATAAGAGACAAGACGGCTATGCTAAATTTGTTGGCTTCTCGACTATCAGAAAAGCTGTTTTTATGGCCGCTTTTATTGCTCTTACAGCCATTACAGCAGCAGAGTTCAAGCTTATCCCTCAAGGCTTCGTCCCTGCCCAAGATAAAGGCTATCTAATTGCCTTTGCTCAATTACCCACTGGCGCAACATTAGAGCGCACTGAAGCGGTTATTAAGAAAATGGGTGATATCGTCATGGCCGAAGAAGGTGTTAGTGATGCGATCCAATTCCCCGGTCTTTCCATCAATGGGTTTATTAATTCATCTAGCGCAGGGATTGTTTTTATAGGGTTAAATTCGTTTGAAGAACGTGGTGAAAAAGGCATAAGCAGTATGGCAATCATGCAAAGTCTACAGCAAAAATTCGCTGGTATTGATGAAGCTTATGTGGCTGTCTTCCCACCGCCTGCGGTCAGTGGTATGGGTAGTGTTGGCGGTTTCAAGCTACAAATTCAGGATAAAACAGATTTAGGGTATGAAGCACTTGATAATGTTGTCAAAGAAGTAACTGGCAAAGCCTACGCAAATCCTGCCCTTACAGGTATTTTCTCTAGCTATAATGTGAATGTACCACAATTATATGCTGATCTTGACCGTACAAAGGCTAGAAAACTAGGTCTTTCTGTAGACGATATTTTTAATACGATGCAAATTTACCTTGGCTCAATTTACGTCAATGACTTCAATCAATTCGGCCGCACCTATCAAGTGATTGCACAAGCCGATAAGCCTTATCGTGCGGAACAAGAAGATATTTTAAAATTAAAAGCACGGAATATAGCAGGCGAAATGATTCCACTTGGTGCTGTCATGGATGTTGAACGCACATTTGGACCAGACACAGCTTCACGCTACAATGCTTTCCGTTCTGCAGACCTAAATGGTGATGCAGCGCCCGGATATTCTAGCGGTCAAGCACAAGCAGCCATCACACAAATTCTTAATGAAACACTGCCAAAAGGCATGTCTTTTGAATGGACAGATTTGACCTATCAGCAAATATTGGCAGGTAACACGGCGATCTATATTTTCCCACTTTGCTTATTACTCGTCTTTTTGGTTTTAGCGGCTCAGTATGAAAGCCTAACATTGCCTTTGGCTGTTATTCTGATTGTCCCTATGGCCATTCTCTCAGCATTATTCGGTATTATCATTTCAGGCGGTGATAATAATATCTTTACCCAAGTTGCGCTCTTTGTATTAGCAGGTCTTGCTAGTAAGAACGCTATTTTGATTGTCGAATTCGCACGAGAATTAGAACATCACGGTAAATCAATTATCGATGCCGCTGTTGAGGCTGCAAAAATGCGTCTTAGACCCATTTTAATGACGTCTTTTGCTTTTATTATGGGTGTGCTACCTATGGTACTCAGCCACGGCGCTGGAGCTGAAATGCGTCATGCCATTGGTGTTGCCGTATTTTCTGGTATGCTTGGTGTGACATTCTTTGGCCTTATTTTTACACCAATATTCTATGTAATTTTACGGAGCTGGGAAACGAACAGACAAGAGAAGAAAGCGAAGAAATGATGAAAAAACTAGTATTACTCTTAGCCACTGCTCTTCTTCTATCGGGCTGTTTTGCGGGTGGTCTTGAAAAGAACGCCCCTAAAACCCCTGCTGAATGGTCCAGTTACCGTGCTCAAAATATCGAGCAGGTAAAAGCTGAAGATCTGAAAAAATGGTGGGAGAATTTCAATGACCCACAAATTAACGATCTTGTTGCCAAAACCTTATTAGATAGCCCAGATCGTTTAATCGCAGAAGCGCGCATTAAAGAGGCACGTGGCCTGCGCCGTAATGCACGCTCATTCTTGTTCCCACAAATTGGTGCTTCAGCCTCAAAAGGCCGTGAAAAAAGCGCCTTCACAGGGCCTTCCGATAATACACAAGCTGGTTTTGATGCTTCGTTTGAACTTGATATTTTTGGTGTAAACCGTAAAGCCGCTGGCGCTGCTGATAATAATTTGCGTGCTTTAGAATACGCTTATCACGATGTGTCACTCACATTAGTTGCTGAAACAATCCGCAGCTACGTTGAAGCACGTGGCTTTGAAAAACAAATCCGCATTGCTGAAAAGAATCTTTCTATCCAAAAAGAAACGCTTAAATTAATCAAACAACAACAAGAATTTGGTGAAGCACCCCAGCTTGATGTTGAGCGTGCAGAAAGCCTTGTTAATACAACACGTGCCTCTATTCCAGAATTTAAACGTCTAGCACAAAATTCACGCCTCCAATTAACAGTGCTTACTGGCCTACTACCTGAAGAGTTAGATACGTATTTCGATAAGCAAACAGACATTCCAGGCGTGTCTCTTGAGCCTATTATTGCCTCACCGGCTCAAGTGCTCGCCCTGCGCCCGGACATAAAAGCGGCGGCCTATGCTTTAGAAGCACAAACAGATATTGCAGAATCAACAACAAGAGAGATTTTTCCAACATTAAGCTTAGGCGGTATGTTTGCTTATCTTGATAGTGGTCTAGCAAGCGGCACTCAAATTTGGAGCTTTTCGCTCAGTTCTGCTGTAGCACTTCTTGATTTTGGTCGTATTGAAGGCCGTATTGATGCTGCTCGAGCCGTTGAGAAACAAAGCTATGAGCAATATCGCCGCACTGTTTTAGCAGCAGTAGCAGAAGTCGAAATAGCGCTTAATGATTTTGGTCGTATTAGTGAGCAACGCCAGTCACTAAAAAAGGCCTTTGACAATGCTAACAATGCGCTGAAATTGTCACAAAGCCTGTTTAAAGAAGGGGAAATATCTTTCCTTGATGTCCTTGACTCACAACGCACAGTTAATGAAGCAGACGCTGCCTTTATCAATGCTGAAGCGGCACAAGTTGAAGCACTTATACGCTTATACAAATCCTTAGGCGTTTATTGATAATTGTTGGCTAATCGCTAATTTCCAGCCATTATACAATGTATCTGCTTGCTCTTTCGTTAGTTGAGGGGTAAAGCGTTTATCTAATTTCCAACGAGATACCAAATCTTGCTGATTTTTGTAAACACCCGCTTGGAGCCCTGCGCAATAAGCTGCGCCCAAAGCAGTCGTTTCAACAATTTCAGGACGATCAACATCAACTTGCAAAATATCCGCTAAGGCTTGGCAAACAAAATCATTTTTTACCATACCGCCATCGACACGCAATGTTTTGATCGGCACTTTACTATCTTCTACCATGGCTTCTAATAGATCACGCGTTTGGTAAGCTTGCGCCTCTAATGCTGCACGGACAATATGTGCTTTTGAGCTGTTTCGATTAAGGCCTGCAATCATGCCACGTGCCTCTGGCCGCCAATACGGTGCGCCCTGCCCTGTGAAAGAAGGAATAAAATAGACACCGCCATTATCATCCACCGAACGTGCCAGAGCCTCGGTTTCTGCCGCTTGCGCAATAATGCCTAAGCCATCACGCAACCATTGAATGGCTGTCGCTGCATTAAAAATTGAGCCTTCTAAGGCATAGGTCGTTTGTTTATCGAAGCCGTAGGCAATTGTCCCTAATAAATTATATTCAGACATATCTACTTTATCGCCTGTATTCATCACAACAAAACAGCCCGTCCCATAAGTACTTTTAACACTTCCCTTCTCGAAACAGGCTTGACCAATTGTTGCGGCCTGTTGATCGCCCACCATACCTTGAATCTTAATGTTTCCTAGTTCTGTTGCTACTCCAAAATCATGGGTATTTGGTTGAACACTAGGTAGTAATGATTTTGGTATATCAAATAATTTTAATAAATCATCATCCCATTGTTGTTCGTGAATATTATAGAGCATGGTACGTGCTGCATTTGTGCAGTCAGTTGCGTGCATTTTACCTTCTGTCAAATTCCACAATAACCATGTATCCACTGTCCCAAAAGCTAATTCTCCATTTTCAGCACGATCACGAACACCTGCAACATTTTCTAAAATCCAATGTATCTTGGTGGCGCTAAAATAAGGATCGAGCAATAAACCAGCTTTTTGCTGCACTCGTTTTTCGTGATCTTTTTGTTTAAGCATTTTGCAATAATCGGCCGTACGACGGTCTTGCCAAACAATAGCGTTATAGACAGGTTGGCCTGTTTTACGATCCCAGATGATAGTTGTTTCACGTTGGTTTGTAATACCTATCGAGATAATATCTTTATACGAGGCACAAATCTTTCGAGCACAGGCAAGACTATCTTGCCATATATTCATTGGATCATGCTCAACCCAACCGCTTTGCGGATAGATTTGTGGCAGCTCTCTTTGCTCAACTGCTTTAATATCGCCATTATCTGTATCAAACAGAATTGCCCGTGAGCTTGTTGTACCTTGATCTATTGATAAAATAAGTGCCATATCTATACCCTTACATGTTTCATATAATCTGCGATTGCTTGTTTAGTCTTATCAGATAAATGCAATCCCAATTTAGAACGACGCCATAAAATATCCTCAGTAGAACGAGCAAACTCCTCACGTACCATATAATCAATTTCCGCTTGATAGACATGCTCGCCGAAATGTTGTCCCAAATCTTTAATCACTTTTGCTGCGCCTATAATAGTATAAAGTCTTGTACCATAAGCAGTAATCCAACGTTCCAACATATTTTTGTGCAACCATGGATAAACAGATTTTACCTGTTCATAAAGTTTGTCTTTACTCTCGAAATCCCCACCTGGTAAAACAGATTGCTTCGTCCACGGTAATGAGGCATCACGACCTAATACCTCGCAAAGCCGATCAACCGCTTGCTCAGAGAGCTTACGATGCGTGGTAATCTTACCACCATATATACTCAATAAGGGTGGCTGTCCCTCATTCTGTGACCAATCTAATTTATAATCACGGGTCACCGCCGAAGCATTCTCTGCACCATCATCGAGCAATGGGCGTACACCGCTGTAATGGGAGACAACATCACGAGGGGTCAATTGACGTTTGAAATACTCATTCACGACATCGCATAAATATAAGATTTCATCTTCCTCAATTTGAACATGGCTTGGATCACCTTCAAAGGCCACATCCGTTGTACCGATCAGTGTATAATTACCCTCGTAAGGAATGGTAAACACAATCCTCTTATCATGGTGTTGCAAGATATAGGCATGCTCACCTTGATAAAGCTTAGAGACAATAATATGCGAGCCTTTAACCAGTTTAACATGATGATGCTCTTTATTCTGTCTGGCTACCCCATGTAAAAAAGTAGACACCCAAGGCCCTGCCGCATTCACCACTGTTTTTGCTCTGACAATCTGCGGACGAGCATTCAGTGTGTCTTTCAGCTCAGCCTCCCAAATATCACCGTCTTGTTTCAAGGCCACACAAGCCGTATACGGCAAAATATCAGCACCTTTTTCTTTTGCATCTATAACATTCATGACAACTAGCCGTGAATCCTCCACCCAGCCATCGGCGTAAGAAAAACCTTTTTTTAAACGATCCCTTAGGGGCTTACCGTAAACTGTGTTCTTAAAAGAAACAGTTTTTGATGCGGGTAAAAAAATACGTTTGGCCAAATTATCATAGAAAAACAACCCAATACGGATAAACCACGCAGGGCGTAAATGCTTATCATGCGGCAAAATAAACTCTAAAGGCCACATAATATGTGGTGCACTTTTCAAAAGAACTTCTCTCTCACGTAAGGCCTCTCTGACCAAACGAAATTCAAAATATTCTAAATAGCGCAAACCACCGTGAATAATTTTTGTGCTCGCCGATGATGTTGAAGACGCTAAATCACGGCCTTCTACTAGTAATGTTTTAAGACCTCGCCCTGCAGCATCTCTGGCAATCCCTGCACCATTAACACCGCCGCCAATCACTAACACATCATAAAGATCATCAACCATTATTATGGTCCTTATCACGATGCTGTATAGCAACTGTATAGCCTAAAGAACGAATATAATGGGCGATTGTTTCCACTGTATAAACAGAGCGGTGCCGTCCGCCTGTACAGCCAAATGCCAACAATAAATGGTTCTTACCCTCGGCCTTATATAACGGCAATAAAAACTTCAAAAGATCTTTACTCTTTTTAATATAACGAGAAAAGTTTTTATCCTTATCAATATATTGCTGTATTTTCAGATCAAGACCTGACAAATCTCGTAAGCTCTCTTCCCAATAAGGATTATTTAAAAAGCGGACATCCTCGACACGGTCAGCATGATTGGGCATACCAAATTTATACCCAAAAGACATCAACGTGATCTGAATATCACGCCGTTCTTCAATGTCATATTGCCGTTCCAAAACATTACGCAAGTCATAGACAGAATATTGCGTTGTATCAATACGATTATCCATGAGCGGCATGAGCTTTTCTGTCAAACGGCGCTCAGTCATAATCGCCTCTCGGACAGAATGATCTTTTTCAGCCAATGGATGGCGTCGTTTTGTCTGCACATAGCGCCGCTCAATAACGTTATCGTCACAATCTAAGAAAATAGCGTCAATACGGTGTTTCTTACCCTGCCTAATCTGCGCAATCAATGATTCAAAGGCTTCTGCTGAATAGCCTTTTGTTTTGCTATCAAGTCCAATAGCAATTGCCTTTGTATCAGCCGTTTTACTCAATAAATCAGCGACTAAAAAAAGTGGTAAATTGTCAAAAACATCATAACCCATATCTCGAAACACCCCTAATGAGGTCGATATACCAGCGCCAGACATGCCACTGACAAAGACTAGTCGTTTCTGATTAAAGGGTAGAATCATAAAAGCATTTTAAGCTTTTGTAGCAGGTAGCTCAATGATAAAACGTGCACCAGCACTTTTATCATCCTTTAGATCAATGTTTTCTGCCTCTATAGTACCGCCATGTGCGATGACGATTTGCTTGACAATTGACAGGCCTAAGCCTGAATGCTCGCCATAATTTTCTTCCGATGGGCGTTCTGTATAAAAACGGTCAAAAATATTTTTTAATTTATTCGTTGGAATACCAGTGCCTTGATCTTCTACCAAGATCTTAATATGGTTTTGCAATAATGGTAAAACAGTAATGCTAATCTTGCCTTTATCTGGGCTAAAACTTACCGCATTGCTCAACAAATTATCAAAAACTTGCATTAATCTTGTTTCATTTCCCATGACATTGATTTTTTGTGCCGCTTCAATATTAAAGACAAAATGCTGCGGTCTTTCAAACTCCGTCATGGTGTAAATTTCTTTTAGCCGCTCAAGAAATGTATAGAGGTCAATTTTCTCCAGTGCATCTTTGGACAATTCAGCGTCCAAACGGGAAGCACGTGAAATGTCACTAATCAAGCGATCAAGGCGATGGATATCATGCAAGATAATAGCCATTAATTTATCAATGCTTTTCTTGTCCTTAAGGCGCGCCACAGTCTCAACAGCACTACGTAGTGATGTAAGAGGATTTTTAAGTTCATGCGATACATCAGCCGCAAAGCTTTCAATCGCATCCATACGATCCCAAAGACTTGTCGTCATATCTCTTAAAGCTAAAGATAACTGGCCAATCTCATCTTTACGTCTACCAAAATCAGGGATTTGAATGTCTCGGCTTTTTGTATTACGAATTTGCCGTGCTGATATAGCTAGTTTACGCAGAGGCTTTGCGATATTAGAAGAAAGATATAAAGAAAGAATAATTGTCACCGCAAAAATAAAGCCGAAAAGTTTTAGGATATCGAGCTGTAAATCTCTAATTTGCGCTTCAATATTGCTGGCTGGTTTACTCAAGTAAACCGCACCAATCACATAACGTGCCTTTTTTATGGGTGCAGCCGCACTCAAATAAAGCTCACCTGTCGCTGGATGTATCCATGCCGAAGCAGAACGATCACCTCTTAAAGCATCTCTTGCATCAGGAAATGATAATGCATTCATTGCGCCAATATCTGGATGATTTTCCAAATTGAGCCGCTTTGGGATTATTTTTAAAAGCTGGTTAAGCAAGGCATTTAACTTATCATCTATATTCTTATGTTTTTTCTTATTCTTAGTTTCTACATCTGGATCAAAATAGGTGCCTAACTCAGCTTGCTCTGAATCTGCCATGACCTCACCATAAGAATTATAAACCCGCACATGGATTTTTTTAGCATCGGCAAAGCGCCCCACCATGCGACGTGTCATATTTGGCAAGAGCAATCGATTAGAGTAACTTTGCGTTGGCGGCGAAAAACCTGGTAACCGCAATTGGGTTGCACTTTCAGATAATGCGCCGGCGAATAAATTTGCTTCAGCTTTCATCGCTGAAAGTTCTGAGCGCACTAATTGATCTTGATATTGCACAATATATAAAATACCAAAACCAAGCAGCATCAAGGCTGTCATATTAATTGCCAAAATACGAAGAGTAAGCACAGAAATGGGTGCAAAAAGCTTCATTTTATGCTCGCCTAGTCACTTTCCTTATAGCGATAACCAACGCCGTAAAGTGTCTCTATATGATTAAAATCGTCGTCGACATCTTTGAATTTTTTACGCACACGCTTGATATGACTATCAATTGTGCGATCATCCACATAGATATTTTCGCCATAAGCCATATCCATTAATTGGTCACGGTTTTTAACATGCCCAGGGCGTTGCGCCAAAGCCTTAACCAATAAATATTCAGTGACCGTCAAATTAACCATCTTGCCTTTCCATGTGCAAATATGACGATCATCGTCTAAGACCAAGTGCCCTCTTTCTGTGACGGCATCTGAAGAAGATTTTGGCGCGGGTGTCGCACTATATCGTTCGCGTCTTAACAATGCACGAATACGCTCAATCAACAAACGCTGGGAGAATGGCTTGGTGATGTAATCATCCGCCCCTAATCTCAGTCCTAAAATCTCATCAATCTCATCGTCTTTTGACGTAAGAAAAATTACTGGAATAGCACTTGTTTCACGCAATTTTGTCAGTACTTCCATACCGTCCATACGTGGCATCTTTATATCTAAAACAATTAATTCTGCAGGCTTATCTTGCATCGATCTTAAAGCGAGCTCGCCATCAGAATAGGTCGTAACATCAAAGCCTTCGGCCTCTAAAGCCATTGATACAGATGTCAAAATATTCTTATCATCATCAATCAGTACAATTTTATGTTTTTGTGCTATTTGTCCCATATATTCTTTCCTTTAATTTGTCACTATATACTGAATTAGAATTGAGGCATAGTAAGGGCAAGTTTACGGCTTTATTGAGAGGTTTTTCAATACTTCACCAGCCAAATAAATGGATCCTGCAATCATTAATTGAAAAGGACCGTCTTGCTCATTAATAATATCAGCCAAACAATCCAAAACATTACCGCCTTCATTTACCTCAATACCCGATTTATCTTTGATAAATGCAGCCATCTCCTCGGCACTTTGCGGAAAATTAGCATTTAAATTATCAACGGCATAAATATCATCAAAAAAAGGTATTAAAGGCTTTATAAATAGGCTTGAGTCCTTACTTTTTTGCATACCCACCAATAAAATGCTGCGGGTATTATTCCATAGCTTAACATGATCGGCGAGACAAAATGCTGCAGCCTCATTGTGACCTGAATCCAACCATATTTTTTGGTCTTTCTTTAGTTCAAAACATTTAGAAATGTCCTGCATACGGGCTGACCATTTGACATGCGTCAGGCCATGTATAATTTCTTCTTCTGAGAAACTAAACTGTCCTTTAATAAGCTCTAACCCCGCCAAAACAGCTCTCGCATTGGTCTGCTGGTAATGCCCTAATAAATTTGGTTGCGGGTATTGTGATGGATAAGGCTGAGTAGCGACACGGTACTCATTACCCTTTTCTTGAACAAAATGCTGCAAAAAATCTTGTGCTTGTTTATAACTTTGTTCTGCAATAACCACTTTGCTTTGTGATTTTATAATACCCGCCTTTTCAGCAGCAATGGCCTCTAAAGTATCACCCAGAAATTCTGTATGGTCATAGCCAATTTGTGTAATAACCGATAAAATATTTTGTGCGATGATATTAGTGCAATCTAATCTACCACCTAAACCCACCTCTAGCAGACAAATATCAGCTTTTATATCTGCAAATGCACAAAAAGCTAAGGCTGTAGTGTATTCAAAAAAAGTAACTGGGTTATTACCATTCGCTTTATCAACAATGTTCAAATATTTTAATAAAGTGCTGTCATCAATTTCTTTGCCCGCGCATACAATCCTCTCATTAAACGTCACAAGATGTGGCGAGGTATACACATGAACTTTCAGACCTGCCGATTCAAAAATGCTGCGGAACATAGCAATCGTTGAACCTTTACCATTCGTACCTGCAACATGAATAACAGGCGGCAATTTTAAATGTGGGTTACCCAGACGCTCAAGCAGCAAACTATAAGGACTTTGCGTGCCAATCTCAAAGTTCATATCACGTCGAGATAAACCATAAATTTTCTTTAAACGTGCAGCAATTTCTGGATTTGCATGAATGGCATCCCCTTGAGCATTGCTTTGTGTGCTAAAGGTCGCCACTGCCATTTACTTAGTGGCTACTTTTTTTAGTGCTTTAAGCTCGGCAGTATTGGCAGGCGTTGACACATTTACATCAGACGCTTTTTTAACCGCAGATGCTGTATAGCCAGCCACTTTTGAAGCAGCTACATCTTTATTTGCGATTGCATCTGTCTCTGTGCCGCTGTTCTTTTTCTTTTTACCTTTTTCTGCTGGTGATGGCTTTCCCATCAAAATTGCCAACATAGAGCCAATCACTTCATTATGCTTCTGACGAGCCAAAACCATATCAACCATACCGTGATCTAAAAGATATTCAGCTGTTTGAAAGCCTTCTGGCAGTTTTTCACGGATTGTTTCTTCAATAACACGTTTACCGGCAAAACCAATCATTGCCTTAGGTTCCGCAATGTGAATATCACCAACCATCGCAAAAGAAGCACTCACACCCCCTGTTGTTGGATTAGCCAATAGCACAATATACGGCAAACCTTGTTCTTTCACTTTCTCGACCGCAATGATAGTGCGTGGCATCTGCATCAATGATAACGCACCTTCTTGCATGCGTGCGCCACCTGATGATGGAATGACAATCAAGGCTGCCTTACGTTTAACTGCTTCTTTAGCGGCCGTTACAACACCTTCACCCACAGCCATGCCCATTGAGCCGCCCATAAAGGCAAAATTGAACGCTGCAATAACAGTCTCACATCCACCAATCTGGCCTGAAGCTACAATAATAGCATCTTCTTCTTTTGTTTTAGCTTGAGAGGCCTTTAAACGTTCCGCATAACGTTTCTGATCCTTAAATTTTAAAGGGTCGTGGTTTACTTTAGGCACAGCAACACGTTTGAATTTTCCGTCATCAAAAAGGTTTTTAAAACGCTCTAATACAGGCATCGCTAAGTGGAAATTACAGTGATAACAAACTTTTTCATTATCATCGAGATCACGGTGAAACAACATGCCTTCACATTCAGGGCATTTAACCCATAGATTTTCAGGTACATCTTTTTGAGATGAAACAAGTGCCTGTATTTTTGGACGCACGAAATTAGTTAACCAATTCATTTTTTATTCCTTTTTGAATTAATGCTTATTTTTAAAGGTTTTCTAAAGAGATTTCAACAAAATCAATGCCACAGCTGAGAAAACAATCCCCATACCTGCTTTGACATTGGCAACCTCTTTATGCTTGATGACGCTATAATAGAGAATAACAAAGACACTTGATAAATGAAAGAGTGCAGACATATAAGCAGGATTTTCAACCACAGCAACCCCGTAAACACTACAGAGAACCATAATAGTGGTCGCACAGCCTATAGAAAGTCCCGCTTTCAAAGATTGTTTAGAGACAAAGTCCTTTAATGGAATAGGGCGTCTAATAATGTAAAAAAGCCCCCAGCAAACCAGCATCATAGCGGCTTGTATTGGGACATAGGCTAAAGCTGCTTTCATTGGTTCTATACCAAACATCGCTTTTTTAATGACAACACTGCCCATGACACCTGCCAAAATGATAAACCATCCATATTTTATGGCATCCCATGAAAAACTACATTTCTTTAAAATTGCTGCCGATATCGCAGCACCGCTTAATGCAGCGACAATGCCAGCAGTTTGCCATGGGTTGGCGATATACCGTGCGACCAATAATGGATCAAAAAACAGCCATGCTATAAAAATAAAAATAATATTAAGCGGTAAAATACGTGATACAACACCAGCACCTGAACGGGTGACAAGATTAAAGAAAATAACATCGCTAATCGCAAAAATGACAGCAGAAACAGCACATAAAATATAAAAATGTGGTGCAGTAGGCAGCCCATTCATTAAAGCAGGTACTGTCAGAATACACACAATCACCGCTTTATTCAAAAAGGCAACCGCAAAGCCACTCGCTTTGTGCTTTTCTTGCAACAACATCATAGCAGCGCCCATCACTGCCGTGATAAGACCTGCAACGGCCCATAAGGGAATATGGATCATGTGGCTATACTTTCTAGAATTTCTTGTATTGTTTTTTGTGGATCAGCGCTCTGTGTAATAGGACGGCCAATAACGAGGTGGTTTGCACCTTTATCTATCGCTTCTTTAGGTGTCATGACACGTTTTTGATCGCCTATATCACTGCCTTCAGGACGAATACCTGGCACCATAAGTGCAAAATTATCGCCGCATTCCGCACGAATTGTTTCAATCTCATGCGCAGAACAAACAACACCGTCTAAGCCGCATTTTTTGGTGAGTTTTGCTAGTGTTAATACTTGATGTTGTGCTGGCGTTTGCTGCCCTACAGCGTTAAGTGCCTCATCATCCAAACTTGTTAGAACTGTAACGGCCAATAATTTAGGTTTCGATGAAAGCGCTTCAGCGGCTTTTTTGGCGGCGACCATCATTGCTTCGCCGCCTGCTGCATGCACATTAATAAAATCAATCTTTAAACCTTCTAAGGAGGCAATAGCTCCAGCCACAGTATTCGGGATATCGTGAAATTTTAAGTCAAGAAAGACAGAAGGTGGCTGTGCGCATGCTTTAATAAGGCTTTCAACACCTGCCTTACCATGATTACAAAAAAACTGTAAACCAAGCTTAATACCTGCTCCAGCGCGCGTTACTTGCGCCGATAACATCTGCGCTTGGTGCATATTATCGGTGTCTATCGCAACATATATAGGTTTAGGCGACATTGATTGTCTACTCACCATTTAAACGATCACGAAGAAGTTTACCTGTTTTAAAAAAAGGCATGTTTTTAGCCGGAATATCAACAGATTCACCTGTACGAGGATTACGGCCAATACGTGCATCCCGCTTTTTCACGGAAAAAGCACCGAAACCACGAAGCTCAACACGGTGCCCATCTTTCAAAGCATCAGATATTGTTGTAAAAAAGCTATCAACAATCCGCTCTAGGTCACGTAAAAAAAGATGTGGGTTACGTTCTGCTAAACGAGAAATTAATTCAGATTTTGTCATTTGTTATCAATCCTTTATCCTGCTCTTTTTTCTACATTGCAATAAGGCGTTACAAAGGTCAAGCACTCACTCTTGATAAATTTCTTTGACCTTATCCAAAATCTCCTTATAAAAGGATATGTTTAAATCAAAACCATTTATTGTGACGTTAACAGGTGATTTAGGAAGCGGTAAAAGCTCTCTTTCAAAATTGCTTTGCGCCTCTTTAAAAGCAGAATATTACTCGACAGGCTTTGCGCAACGTGCCATTGCCGATAAAATGGGCATATCAACACTTGAGCTTAATAAACTGGCTGATACAGATTCCTCGATTGACGATAAAATTGATGGTGTCTTTAAAGACCTTGCCCAAACCAAGACAAATCTTGTCGTTGATTCACGTATGGCATGGCATTTTCTACCACGCTCTTTCAAAATTCGTTTGAAAGTAAACCCTTTCATTGCCGCAGAACGCGTAATGAAAGATGATAAGCGTCAATCCGAGGCCTATGATAGCGTTGAACAAGCCGTTGATATGATCGAGCAACGTAAAAAAAGCGAAAGAGAACGTTTCTTACGTTACTACAATGTCGATATCTATGATGATTCAAATTACGACTTGATTATCGACACCTCTGGTAAAACCATGGATCAAGTTTTCAAAAAAGTTTTAGCGGCGATTGAAGAGGCACGTCAGCCTCTATGGACAAAACTTCTTAAACGTAAATAAAAATCATCCATAAAAAAAGCGGCCCCAAAAGGCCGCTTCTTTATTTTATTAAACTTGAAAAATTACTTTTTCTTAGCTGTTGTTGCTTTCTTAGCCGCTGGCTTTTTAGCAGCAGTTTTTTTCTCAGCTTTAGCTTCTTTTGGCTCGCCTTGTTCTTTCAAAGCCGCACCAAGAATATCACCAAGTGATGCCCCTGACTCAGTTGAACCAAATTCTTTCATAGCTGCTTTTTCTTCATCAAGTTCTTTTGCCTTAATAGACAGAACAACTGAACGAGATTTCGCTTCTACTTTTACAACTTTAGCATCAACTTTTTCACCAACAGCGAAACGATCAGGGCGTTGCTCTGAACGTTCACGTGATAGATCAGCACGTTTGATAAAGCCTTTGACAACATCTTGAACAGATACTTCTACAGCATTGTCATTAATCGCTGTGATAACACAAGTAACGATATCACCTTTCTTAATGCCGTCCATAGCTGAAGCCAATGGATCTGCTTTAAGCTGTTTAATACCCAAAGAAATTTTCTCTTTATTAGAATCAATTTCCAAGATCTTAACAGTGACTTTATCGCCTTCTTTGTAAGCATCCATTACATCTGATGTTTCATCTTCCCAAGAAATATCTGACAAGTGAACCATACCATCAATACCGCCTGGTACTGATACGAAGATACCGAATTCAGCTTTGTTCTGAACTGTTCCTTCTAATGTGTCCCCTGCTTTATATTGCTCAGAGAATGATGTCCAAGGATTATCTTGAACTTGTTTGATACCCAAAGAGATACGACGTTTGTCATTGTCAATTTCAAGAACCATTACTTCCACTTCTTCATCAGCAGAAACAACTTTACTTGGGTGAAGATTTTTCTTCGTCCATGACATTTCAGAAACGTGAACAAGACCTTCAACACCATCACCAAGATCAACGAAAGCACCGTAATCAGCAATATTTGTAATTTTGCCTTTTACAACATCTTTAACATTGAATTTCTTAGAAATAACATCCCAAGGATCTTTTTCTAATTGTTTCATACCAAGTGATACACGTTGTGTTTTTTCATCAAACTTTGTAACGATAACGTCAATTGTTTGACCAACTTGTAGTACTTCAGATGGATGGTTGATACGTTTCCACGAAATATCTGTCACGTGCAATAGACCATCAATACCACCAAGATCAACGAAGGCACCATAATCAGTGATGTTTTTAACAACACCTTTCAATTGTTGGCCTTCACCCATGTTTTTCATGAGATCTTCACGGATTTCTTGACGGCTCTCTTCCAAGATAGCACGACGAGAAACAACGATATTTCCACGCGCACGGTCCATTTTCAGGATCATGAATGGTTGTGATTCACCAATAAGTGGTGACGCATCTTTAACAGGGCGGATATCCACTTGTGAACCAGGTAGGAATGCAACCGCACCCTTAAGATCAACAGTAAATCCACCTTTAACACGGGCGAAAATAATACCATCAACTTGTTCATTCGCTTTATGCGCTTTTTCAAGATCTTCCCACGCTTCTTCACGACGGGCTTTCTCACGGCTTAATACCGCTTGACCTTCTCTGTTTTCAAGTCTTTCAACGTAAACATCTACTTGATCACCAATAGTAACCGCAGATGCTTGACCTGGTACGCCGAATTCCTTCAACGGCACAAGGCCTTCTGCTTTCAAGCCCACATCAACAAGCGCCATATCAGAAGTGATACCCACTACTGTGCCCTTGATAACCTGTCCTTCGAAATTTTGCATATCGCCTAATGTTTCTTTAAGAAGGTCGGCGAACTCTCCTTTAGTCGTATTGTCTTCTAGTTTTGCTGCAATTCCAGCCATAATTTTAGTCCTTTTTTAGTCGAAATTAAATCGCTCACTCTCTGTTTTACGCTTATTCAGCCAGATTATGAGGATTTGTGAGGCATATGTACCCTTTCTAGGGCATCAATGCAAGATTTTTTCATCTATATATACGTATTAAGACTTGTAAAATGTCTCATATTTCTTGATAACTGAAGATATATGGATAAAAAGCACTCAATTATCGCTATTTTAGGTATGCCTGGCGCAGGTAAATCAACACTTGTTAAATACCTTACTGATACCTATGGATTCGAAGCCATTTATTTTGGCGGACTCGTTTTAGCTGAAGTCAAAAGACGCGGTCTCGAAATAAATCAAACCAACGAAAAAGCTGTTCGTGAAGAGTTACGCACCCAGAACGGTATGGCAGCCATGGCGGCCTTAAGCATTCCACGCATTAAACAAGCCCTTACTGAGAACAAAAAGGTATTAATAGACGGACTTTATAGCATGGAAGAGCTTGAATTACTGCAATCTAACTTCCCCGAAAAAATGCTGACAATTGCCATCCATGCCGCAAGACATAAGCGTGAAGAGCGCATGGCCAAACGTCCTGAACGCCCTTTAACAGCTGAAGAGCTTAGAAATCGTGATTTAGTTGAAATTAAAAACATCAACAAAGCACCCCCCATTGTTATTGCTGATTATCACTATGTAAATGACGGCACCGAACAAGAACTAATCAATTGGGCGGATCAGTTATTTACCCCATCTCAATTATAAGCATTATCGGCATTGCATGCTTTATGCGTGTTTCTTAACGACCTTTATTCTTCAAAATTTTACGGCGTTGTACGGATGAGCCGTAATGCATCGCCTCACGGTATTTAGCCACCGTCCGACGGGCAATATCAATGCCTTCTTTGGCTAATTCTTCAGCAATTTTATCATCAGAAAGCACATCTTTTGGTTTTTCTTCTTTATCAATAAGCGCCTTAATCTTGGCTTTTACCGCCTCAGAAGCCACATCATTCCCACCCGAGCCAGAGACACCCGAAGAAAAGAAGTATTTCAATTCAAAAATACCACGCGGTGTCCCAATATATTTGCTGGTTGTCACACGCGAAACCGTACTTTCATGCATGTCAATTTCCTCAGCGATTTCTCGCAAAGTCAGCGGTGTCAGATATTCCACCCCATACAAAAAGAACGCATATTGCTTTTCGATGATAGCACTTGCTACTTTAAGAATTGTCTGCGCCCGTTGATCCATAGCACGGATTAACCAATTGGCAGAAGCAATACGTTCACTGACATAATTTTTATCTTCTTTGGTTTTGGCATTTTGCTGAACGATCGCTTGATATTCTTCATTAATTAAAACCTTTGGCAAAGTTTCATGGTTAAGGATCACTTTCCAGCCCCCACCAGCAGACTTTTCAATCGCCCGCATCAATACATCAGGAATAGCAGTTTGTACAACGAAATGGTCAAAATTACTGGCTGGATGCGGGTTAAGGGCCCGCACCTCTTCAATCATCTCACGTAAGTCTTCGCCATTCACCCCGCATAATTCCTGCAATTTTTTATGATCGTGTTCCGCCAATAAGCTCAGATTCTCAAGCAACGCTTTCATCGCAGGGTCAAAGCGGTTTTTCTCCATCAGTTGCAAGGTAAAGCACTCAACCAAATCTTTGGCAAACACCCCTGTTGGATCAAACTGTTTGAGAACATCTAAAACACTGGCCAGATTCTCCGCTTTACAGCCGATTGTCTTAACCAAATCATCTTGCTCTTGCCGCAAAAAACCCCGCTCATCTAAACGATCAATAAGTTGCATGGCAATCGCCTGCTCTTTTGCAGTATCAAAGCTTAGCTTCGCTTGCTCGGTTAAATGTTCACGCAAGGTTTTATTCGTGGACATGTTATTTTCCCACGCATTATCAGCACTCTCAAAATTGGTATTACCGCCAGCCCCCACCGTTGCCATAGAAGAGCCCGCATCAAAATCAGAAGAAGATTGCTGATCGCCTTCATATTGAGATTCATATACCTCGTCTAAAGAATCTTTTTCCGCTTTTTCTGGTGCTGCCTCATTTTCTGTTGCGCCGTCTTCGCTACTCCCCTCTACTTTTTCTAAAAGAGGATTGTGCTCAAGTTCTTGGTCAATCAGTTCTGACAATTCCGCATTCGTAAGCTGTAACATCTTGATCGCCTGCTGCAATTGCGGCGTCATGACAAGAGTCTGAGTCTGTTTAAGATCTAAACGCTGTGAGAAATCATTCATATATTTAATATATCAGGAATTCGCTAAAATTTAACTACTGAAAACTATCACCCAAATAAACACGGCGCACATCTTCATGGCTGATAATTTCATCAGGCGTGCCGTGCATCAAAACCTTACCCTCGTTAAGGATATAGGCACGATCAACAATAGATAAGGTATCACGGACATTATGATCCGTTATAAGCACGCCAATGCCACGCTCTTTCAAATGACCAATGAGGTCACGAATCTCACCCACAGCAATAGGGTCAATCCCTGCTAAAGGCTCATCCATTAGAATAAAATGCGGACGTGTCGCTAAAGCACGGGCAATCTCAACACGACGACGCTCACCCCCTGATAAAGCAAGAGCGGGGGCATAACGTAAATGTGTAATAGAGAATTCTGCCATTAGATCTTCAAGCAACTCATCTTGGCGGTGTTTAGCAATATCAGAGACTTCCAAGACAGCTCGAATATTTTGCTCAACATTTAGTCCTCTAAAAATAGATGGCTCTTGCGGTAAATAGCCAATTCCCAAACGCGCACGACGATACATAGGCAGCTTTGTAATATCTTGGCCATCCAACATAACCTGCCCAGCATCAGCCGAAACCATACCCGTCATTATATAAAAGCTTGTTGTCTTACCCGCACCATTGGGGCCAAGAAGAGCGACTGACTCTCCACGTTTTATAGAAACAGATACATCCCTTAATACGGGGCGTTTCTTATAGGCTTTGGCAATATGAATTGCTTCCAATCCTTGGCCAACAATGGAAAGTTTTCTGGGCATTTACTGACTGTCTACACTCTTATTGTTATCTTTACTATCTAAATAGAATACACCACGAACACGTGTTTTAGTACCATCTGCTTTAAGAGGTGCAGCCGTCAAACGTGCCGTATCTGTTTTGAGATTAAACTCAGCCTTATCACCAAGCAAGATATTTGCGCCACGCTTAATGCTGACATCACCTTGCATCGTGGCGACTTCTGTTGCTGTTTTATAAGTTGCATACTTACTTTCAGCTTGTTCTGTTGGTGTTGTAATTTTAACACCACCCTCAGCTTTAATATGATCGAGTTGGCTATTAGCCATATAAGCGGTCATCAGATTGGCCGTAATAATGTCATCACCCTTTATCGCTTTTGGTTGACCCGTAGCGACAATTTTTTGAATCGTCATATTACCATCAGCTTGTTCGGTATAATGCGCCGTTAATAGATCAGCCTTTAAAGTAGTACTACCATAGACAACGACAGCATTACCCCGTGCAGTGAATACACCATTCTTGCGATCCCATTCCAGCGCATCATCAGCCTCAATTTCTAAAGAAGATGCCAATACAGGCAGGGCGATCATCCAAAAAAGTAATACGAATAGTGGTATTTTATATTGCATAAGCTCGTATTTAATCCCTATTTAACTCAACTGTCAAAGAACTTGGCCCATTAAAACGTATATTATCACCTTCATCAGTAATCACCATTGAGGGTGCTGTCAATGTACCTATTGGCGAAGTTATTTCAACCTGCTCATCACTTTGCGCTATGCCTTGCTTTAGGTCAACAAACATAGATTGTGTTGTTAAACTATAGCCCTCACTGTGCTTTAACGTGACATTATTTGTTAAAGTTAATGTTTGTTTTTCTTGGTTATAAATACCATTATCTGCTTTAACATCTAATATGCGTTCTGGTGAAAAAATCAGATGACCACGCGGTGCTGTCAAATAAACATCTTCCTTTTTTAGTCCTTTAAGTTCCGCTCTTTGTGCCGTAACAACATAAGGACGGAGTGCATTATCGAGGCTCTCATAACGAGGATTTACAAGCGTATTCTGCGCTTGTGATATATCCATGCCATCTTCGGATTGCGCTAATTCTGGCATGCTCTCTTGAAATTGTGGCCATGTGAATAAAGAAAGAATTAGAAGAATTAAACCGATCGGAACGACAACACGCATCCACCGAATAAAGCGAGAATATCCATGAATATTATTAGCATGAGAACGTTCTTCAATGTTAAGACTATTAAGCCGCTCTTTAGACTGCTTGTCTTGCTTAGGCGGCATTGACTTTACGCCACGCCTTCACGTAAGCACGCTTGGATGCGCACTACACCTGCCAATTTACGACTACCCTCTTCCTCAAAAACTACGAGTGAAGTAATTGGCTGGTCACCATTAAGCATGATATCCATAGCTTGTGCAGCCAGCATATCCTTTGCAATACCTTTAGGATTCTTACTCATAATCTCTTCAACTGATTTTTGCAGCAAATGGTCGTCAATATGACGTTTAATATCTCCATCGGTAATCATACCCTGTAGTAGACCAGCAGCGTCTACGACCAATAATGAACCAAGGTTTTTTTCCGCCATAACGACAAGAGCCTCTTTCATTTTTGTCCCTTGAGGCACGATCGGCAAAGACTCCAGTGGGCTCATAAGCTCTGACACTTTCATCAATTTCTTACCCAGTTTTCCACCTGGGTGGAAAACATTATATTGTTCAGGTGTTAGATTCATACGCTCTAACAACGCTACCGCCAAAGCATCACCCATCGCCATCGTCAAGGTTGTCGAGGTTGTTGGAGCCAATCCATTTGGGCACGCTTCACCTACAGGCGGTAGCTCAAGTGTGATATCAGCACCTTTTCCCAGCGTAGATCCCGCCTTGGATGTAATAGCAATTAACGGAATACCAAAACGGCGCGTATAAGCAATAATATCGCCCAATTCTGGCGCTTCACCAGAATTAGACATCGCTAAGACCACATCGTCTTCTGTAATCATACCCAAATCACCGTGGCTTGCTTCACCAGGATGCACAAAATAAGATGGCGTGCCGGTTGAAGCCATCGTCGCAGCGATTTTGCGACCGACATGCCCAGATTTACCCATACCCGTTACGATTAGACGCCCACGTCTTTGACCTTTCATGCGATCAATCACATCAACAGCCCGTGCAAAGCCATCGTTCAGACCCAAAGCTAAAGTAGATAAAGCGTCTGCCTCATGTTGCAGCGTGCGTGTACCAGCCTCTATGTCTTTTTCTTGTTGTGAGATAGAAAGTGAGTCATTCATATCAATTTTAGTGTTCGAAGATATCGGGGTTGCTCCAGCCATTTAAATCTAACCTTGCTCTTGTTAATAGGAAATCAAAACAGTCTTGTGCTATATCCATACGGCCTTCACGCTCCAACATTTCAATAAGGCGGTCACGCAATTGATGCAGATACAAAACATCGCTGGCTGCGTATTTTTGTTGGTCTTTTGAAAGCGTTTCAGCGCCCCAATCCGACGATTGTTGTTGTTTTGATAAATCGATGCTTAAAAACTCTTTACACAATTCTTTTAAACCGTGACGATCCGTAAAAGTTCTTACCAGCTTTGAAGCAATTTTAGTGCAAAAGATATTACGGGTTTCAGCCCCCATATATTGATAAAATAAAGCCACATCAAAACGGGCAAAATGAAAAATTTTGGTGGTTTTCTTATCCTCTAACAATCTCTTAAAATTAGGAGCCTTATATTTAGCCGCAGGATCAAATTGAATAAGATGCGCTTTACCATCCCCAGAAGAAAGCTGCGCCACACAGAGGCGATCACGCACTGGGTTTAACCCCATAGCTTCTGAATCAATAGCGACAACATCGCCTAAATCAAGCCCATCGGGCAAATCATTCTTATAAAGATGTATACTCATATCCCTGATACATTAAGGATTTTACCCAGATTTACAAGATTTAATTGACCTTATACCCACCCACCAAGAGCGCAATAAAGTTTCAAATATTTATTAAATTATTGTTATTTTAAAATAATTATACTTTTTATTTGACAGAATATGTCTTTTCAGGTTAATTGGTTTACATAACTTAAATAGCATGGGGGAGACTATAATGGCAACATCAGTATCACAAGCCTTTTCAAAACAACCAAAATCAAGTAATCCGCCTGAAGGTCAGGCAGGGCATGAACGTGGACGTGAATCACGCCATGGACGTAAAACACGTACACCTGCATAGGCTTAAACAATGTAGAATTAAAAACAGCGCCTATTAGGCGCTGTTTTAACAATCTCGGCTATATTGACAAAAAATATATAATGTATTATGTTAAAAAATGGCCATAAGAAATATTGCACATAAAGGAAGCGGTGAAAATATTGCTCGCAATCAATACGGCGCAAGCATTATTCCCAATACACTAGAGTCCTACTATCATGGGATGACGCATGGTGCAGATGGTGGCGAGGTAGACATTTGCCTTACAAAAGATAATATCGCCGTTATTGGCCACGAAGGACAACTAAAAAAACAATTTGGCATCGATATCAGTCAAACAACTTATCAAGATTTACAAAAATTTTATTATCCAAACGGTGAGAGAATACCTACATTTGACCAGTTAGTTGATTTACATACACGCCTTGCACCAGATGGATATAAAATGGTAGTAGATGTAAAAAATAATGTCGTTGCAGCGGCTAGCCACGCTGTTTTAAAAAAATACATAAATGCTGGTACTATTGATAAACAAAATATCTCATATGGCAGCACTGACCTCAGTGCCTTATTAAAGATATTAGCGCTAGATCCAGAAGCAATAATTGAACCTTTTTTTAAAACGCATGACGTTTTTAGTGACGCAGACATTAACGCTGATTTTACAATCAAAGATGGCGCAGGATATAAAGACGACTTCTTACAAAAAGTCTTACAACGTAAAAATGAATTTAATTGCCACTCTATTGGTGTATTTGATTCAGCCATTCGTCCAGAATTAATTACGCTGTGCCATGAACATGGAATTGGCCTCGTTATCGGTAGCACAGCTGCCGAAGGCATAAATTGCAACGCTATTCATGCAAACATACGTTTACTAGCTCAAATAGATACAAAAATTGTATCTAATAACCCAGTGATAATGGCAGTAGCCATAGCAATGTACACCTTAGACAACATTATTCAGGAAAAATATCCAAAACCAGAGTCTTTTGAACAACCAACCTAGGCCGCTTGCTTATCTTTTTGATGAGAAAGAGGCAGTGCTTTCGTTTTGACCTCTTCATGGCACATTGCGATAAATTCATCCATCTTATACGTTTTCTGGCCTTCTGCACCTAAACGACGAATGGTGATAGTGTCCTCTGCAGCTTCTTTTTCTCCGATCACACCAACCATTGCCACTTTGGCATGCATATGTTCCCGAATTTTATAATTGATCTTTTCATTACGAAGATCAGCTTTCACACGGAAACCAGCATCTTTAAGACGTTTATATGCCTTTTCGACATGTGGATTATGATCTTCCACAATCCCCGATACAACAATCTGTGTTGGCGCTAACCATAAAGGAAGGTGACCCGCATAATGCTCGATCAAAATACCGATAAAACGCTCTAGTGATCCTAGAAGGGCACGGTGGATCATCACAGGATGTTTCTTTTCACCATCAACATCAACATAAAACGCACCGAGGCGATTGGGCTGGTTGAAATCTAGTTGAATTGTACCACATTGCCATTCACGACCGATACAGTCTTTCAAAACATACTCAAGCTTTGGTCCATAAAAAGCCCCTTCACCAGGGTTCATTACCACGTCAACACCAGCAGCTTCACACGCCTTTTTCAAACCATTTTCTGCGGCATCCCAAATCTCATCAGACCCAACACGCGCATCAGGACGATCAGAAAAACGCACAAAATAGCTCTCAAATCCTAGTTCTGCGTATATTTCAGCAATAAGATCATTAAGCAAGATCACCTCCTGCTCAATTTGTTCTACTGTACAAAAGATGTGGGCGTCATCCTGTGTCATCGACGTTACACGCATCAAGCCATGTAAAGCACCACGTGCCTCTTGTCTAAAACAATTACCAAATTCAGACATACGAATTGGTAAATCGCGATATGATTTCCCGTCATTTTTGAAAATCTCTACATGGCAAGGACAATTCATTGGCTTTAAAGCATGTTCATGCTCATAAGCATTGGAAGTAAAAATGCCATTTTCACCAAATTTACCCCAGTGACCCGATTTGATATACAAATCTTTATTGATTAAGCGGGGCGTATTCACTTCTTGATAGTTATGACGGCGCAACTTGCCACGAATATAGCCTTCAAGTTCTTTAAAAATTGTCCAGCCGCCATCGTGCCAGAATACTTGTCCAGGTGCCTCACCTTGCATATGGAATAAATCCATTTCCTTACCGATCTTACGATGATCGCGCTTTTCGGCTTCCTCCATACGGTGCAAATATTCCTTAAGGTCTTTGTCATTCTTCCATGCAGTCCCATAAATACGTGTCAGCATTTCATTATTTGAATCCCCACGCCAATAAGCGCCCGCTAGTTTTGTCAGCTTGAACGCACCAATATGTTTCAGCGTTGGCACATGCGGTCCACGACATAAATCAACAAAGCCTGTATCACCTTGTGCGTATAATTGAAAACCATCCTTTTGTTCAGACTCTTCAACAATCTTCACCTTGTAATCCTCACCACGTTCTTTAAACGCCGCAATAGTATCTGCCTTACTGTTGATACTTTTGCTAATTGATGCATGCGTTTCGATAATTTTACGCATTTCCTTTTCAATTTTTTCCAAATCATCCGATGAAATAGGCTCTTGGAACGCTACATCATAATAAAAGCCGTCTTCAATTGTTGGGCCAATCGCTAATTTTGCTGATGGATAAAGATTCTTAACGGCACGTGCCAGAACTTGTGCGGCCACTGTATGGCGCATAATCTCAAGACCCTCAGGACTATCAACTGTAATAATTGATACTTTTGCATCTGCCTTAATAGGATCAGAAAGATCACGTTGCACGCCATCAACCGTTACCGCCAAGGCTGCTTTTGCCAGCCCTGCGCCAATGCTTTCCGCAATTTGCGTACCCGTCACAACCACGCCTTCATATTCGCGTATTGATCCATCGGGTAGGGTAATCTTAATCATTCTCTTTTCCTTTGTTTGACTGTGTTTTTAACCATAAAAACTTTTGCCATGAGCTGCAAGCCTGAAAAGCTGTAAAGAGCATAATTGTTTTCTTGCACGCTTCTTTCGTCTCCACTAAAGTCCACCACATGAGTATTGCCTCGACTACATTAATTGCTATGAGCATGTCCACAGACGCCTTTGCCGCCTCTCTGGCCAAAGGAGCACATGCTAAAAACCCAGCAATTGCACACGCCCTGAAATTAGGTCTGATCTTTGGCGTTGTAGAGTTTATCATGCCACTCATTGGTTGGATTTTAGGCCATATAGCCAAAAGCTATGTTGAATCTTTTGACCATTGGATTGCTTTTATTTTACTTGGCATTATTGGTTATAAAATGATCCGTGAAGGATCAACGCCTGCTGAAATAGAGTCTGAAACAAAGATAACAAAAAACAAGAACGCAAGTTTTCTAAGGACTGTTATGACAGCTTGTAGCACGAGTATAGACTCTCTAACTGTTGGAATATCACTATCTTTTCTAAGCGTTGATATCTGGCTCACTGCTATAGCTATTGGCTTTGCAACTTTCACCATGAGCAGTATTGGTATTCTTGCTGGTCATTATATCGGGCTGCGCATCGGTAAAATCGCTGAACTTATCGGTGGCTCTATTCTTATTGCCATCGGCTTGTCTATCTTATTAACCCATTTAGGGTTTATTGGTTAAAATATATAGGAATTTATTCATATATATGCTATGGTCTCACCAAAGCACTCGGACTCCGTCCGCAGTGCTTTTTTTATTTTCAACAATAAGAAAGTTATATGAATAACAAGAATACTTTAAATCTAAAAACAACCATCGGCAAAGGCTATCCAAGTGAGGAAAACGATGTTAAGACATTACGCTCCAGCCTTAAACAGATTGGTTATGATGGCGGTAATCCTAATTTTGGTTATACCGATCCACCTCTTGAACAGGAAATCCGCAAATTCCAGCGCCAGAATAACCTCAAAGAAGACGGCATCATTCGTCCCAATGGCGAGACGGCGCACGCCCTCCAACTTTCCATGGCGCCCAAACCTTCACACAAACCTAAGAAACCGCCAATACCTTCTAGAAAAAAACCCTATTTTGAGGCTAATAACGGCCGTGCAATACCATCTTTCCCCGAAGATTTTCTCATAGCAAAAGGAATAGGGAAAGCAGCAGGCAAATACTTTGGCAGAGGAAATAAATTAAAGGAAATTATTTTAGATAACCTCATAACAAAGTCAGTGAAAAAAGAGTTAGACGAATTACGTGATACTGGAGATAATCCATAAGAAAAGAATAGATAAAAATTCAATTAAAGTTATACTATATACATGCTATCGATCGCTGATAAAATAAAAAACTTATTTACACAAAAACCAATCTTAACGCTGTTACTCATCTTTTCGTATATATTAGACTATGTAGAATATAGCATTAAAGCAGGCCTCGATTATTATAATACAGAAACTATTCTAGAGTCAGGGTCTGAAAGCTTTATAGAGATAGCAATATACTTCTTAATAGTCTCTTGGTGTACTACCCGTTTTATAAAATTTTATCTTTGTGAAAAAAGAATTTGGTGGTTCGATTGGGGTGATATAAAAGGCATGCTATTTTTCTTAGGTCTATGCCTTGTAATGGCTTTTTCTTTTTTTATGGTTGATTGCGTTGTAACTATACAAACAGCTTTTTTTGGCGAAAACTTTACCCATACTTTGTTGATAGATAAATACGCTGACTATATCGTCACATTAGTAATTATTACTCTCTTACAAACGGTTATACTTTATCCATTGAGTCTTGTTGCCAAGGGCGGTCAGACACTCAAAGAATGTTTTATTAAAATTGGCTCTTATCGCTATCTACTCATAGCTTTAGCATTAATGGTTGGGTTACTTAAACCAGTGATACAATATAATGTTGGAGATACAAAGAATTTTTTTGCTATCTTACAAATAGTTATTTCTTTCATCTATTTTGTAAGTCTCATGGCTATCTACAAAATAAAGATCAAAGACTAGCCAAGATTCTTAAGAACTGACTTATCCTTAGTGATTTTATCCATGCCCATAAACGGCCTTAAAACCTCAGGAATAATCACTTCACCGTCTTTAGTTTGATAATTCTCTAAAATCGCCACAGGGGTACGGCTAAGCGCTGCCGCTGTCCCGTTCAATGTATGGACAAATTCATTTTTGCCTGTTTCGGGGTTTTTATAGCGGATATTCAAACGACGTGCTTGGAAACTCGTGCAGTTTGACGCAGATGTTACTTCACCATACGCCCCGCCATCATCTTTGCCGGGCATCCAAGCCTCAATATCGTATTTTTTATAGGCCGCAGCCCCCAGATCACCAGCACAGATATTCATCACTCGATATGGTATCTTCAAGGCTTGATAAATCGCCTCTTCCAACTCACGAATTTCTTCATGCATTTGCGCTGATTGTTCTGGCGTACAGAAAACAAAAAGCTCAATCTTTGAGAATTGGTGCACACGGTACATGCCCTTGCTTGATTGACCACCAGAGCCCGCTTCACGTCGGAAACAATGGCTATCGGCTACATATTTAATAGGCAGCTTAGAGGTATCTATAATCTCATCACGATGATAGCCACCAGCAGCAATCTCGGCTGTTGCGATTAAACTTAGGTCAAGACCATCAAGCATATAGGTATTGCTCTCTTCACCCCGAGGGTTAAAGCCAATCCCCTCAAGCACATCATTACGTGCTAAATCAGGCGTAATCATCGGCATGAAACCCTTTTGCATCGCCATACGCATGGCTAGATTCTTAATCGCCATTTCCAAAAGCACAGCTTCATTTTTTAAGAAATAGAATTTAGAACCTGTTACCTTAGCCCCCGCCTCAAAATCAATCAGATCAAGCTCAGCGCCCAATTCCAAATGATCTTTCGGCTGAAAGTCAAACTTTGTTGGCTCCATAAAATGTGAGATAGCGACATTCTCATTATCGTCTTGGCCAGACGGCACATCCCCTGCCAACGCATTCGGCACCGTCATCATAGCTTGATGAAAAGCATCTTCAGCCTCCGTTACTTTATCGGTTAAAGCTTGAATATCAGATTTTATTTGACCGCCTCTAGCAATGAGTGGCGCACGTTCATCTTGAGATTTAGCTGTTTTCATCGCTGAGGCTGTTTGATTAGCCTCCGCCCGTAACCCTTCAATCTCAGTCTTTAAAGATTTTTGTGCCTCATACAAGCGAATGACCTCGTCAATATCGCATTTTACATGGCGTTCTTTAATAGAACGGCGAACCGCATCTGTATTTTCAACAATGTATTTTATATCTAACATAGCCTATTTGTGTGATATTCCGCCAAAAAAGGCAAGGGGGAATATGCGAAACAAGACTTGATGTTCTGTGCGTTCTATAGGATCATAACCATAAAGAAAAAAGAA
>MDSV01096207.1_pt1 | contig 54510 bp, 50 predicted proteins | sample 810851 | NCBI WGS metagenome assembly MDSV01 (sample SAMN05326640, study PRJNA326480) | marine metagenome | isolation source: seawater | place: Atlantic Ocean: North East | collected 2012
GGCGCCGAGAGAGGGATTTGAACCCCCGCGTCCATGGGACAGTGGATTTCGAATCCACCGCAATACCGGGCTATGCGATCTCGGCTGTGTGCCGGCGTATTGCCGCTCGGTGATAAGCACTCCCTGACTTAATTGACAATCGCAAAGCATGAATCCCAGAATGGGTTCGGAGAAACATGCGAATCTCACTTAATGTAGAGGGGAAGGTGCATGAGGTCGATGTAGAACCTGGAACCACGGTGCAACAGATTCTCGACTCAGTTGGTATCCTACCCAGCACCGTTCTCGTGACATATGACGGTCGAATTGTTCCGAATTCTACGAAAATCAACGAACCTGTAGAACTTGAGACAATTATAGTATCTTCAGGTGGCTAATCAGACGTAGAATTCCGGTGAAGGTTCGGATGTTTCAAGCAAACGATCAAGCTCACTGGTGTCCATAGCAATCTCCTTTCTAATCCGCTCAGCGGTCTTCTCAGTGGTATCTACACTAATGGCTAGAGGAATTCCAAGTCGTTCCTCAATCCAGTTTGCAATGCGCTGCCCAGTGATTACATCAACAGTTGAACCAAGGGTCTCAGCCACAATGCAAGCCGATGCGAGCGAATGCATCGGCGCCATACTTGCTAGAAGACCCGCCATCCCAATCATACCTGCTTCGGGTGCGTCATTGGATGCTTCAATACCACGTGCTGAAAACGCATCCCTGGTATCATTGTCTGAACAAACGAGGTGAACGGAATCATCCTCAACATCTGCTGCTAGTCCAGCTAGAATGAACATAATCTCTGACTTGGCTTCCGCGAACATCTCTAGCAACTTGGTAGAAAGTTCAAACTGACCTGCAGGTGTCAACGGCTGAGCATCTCCAGTAACAATTAGCAACGGAAGGCCTACTGGAAGTTGAACAAGATGGATCTCGATGCGAGGTGGGCGCAGTAATCCATCGACTAAGGTTGCATGTGGTGGTAAATCAGGATGCATAATCCAAGCGATGAGATCACTTTGGTGCTCTTCAATGATGGCATCAGCTAGAACTTTGCCAACATTGCCAACTCCAGGAAGAGAAAGAAGAATCACCATCTCTTGGGGTATTTCCTCAGAATTACCACACCAATGCGTGATGGAACGGTTCATTCCTCTTCACCTCGAGGATCAAGAGTAGGGAGAGTATCGGACCATTCACCCTTACCAACCTCTTTCCTCTCTCTACGACGTTCACCCTGCTTGTCCTCAGGAGAGAACTTGATTGGCGCCGCAGCAAGCATAGGGCCTCCGCATTCATTGCATTCCTTTCCCAAGCCGTATTGACCACAAGATTGGCACTTCTGGAGTCGACTTCGAGCCATTGCTGAATCACCTATACCCCCCAGTGCTAGCGACCGGGTTCAAGAAGCATCCGGAAAGAGAGACCAAACAAGGCTTACTCTCGATGAAGTTCAAAGTGGCCGCCGGCCGCCTTAATGTGAGATGATACTGCATCCTTGGCCCCTTCGTAAGCCTTCTCAGCTGACTTGTAATCTGGAGCCACTACCTCGACCCTATACTCTGGAGCCCCATCATAGTAGCAATCGACCTGTACCTCCTCAATACCCTCTGCAACACCTTCAGCAGCGGTTAAGGCGCTTTGAATGGCCTCAACACCCTTGTCAGACCATACCTCGATGTGGAACCGGCCACGAATGATTACGCTTGCAGGAACTATGTTCTCGAGGGCAATCTCAACGAGCATTTGCACCCAATCTCCTTCGAAACCAAACTCTGCAAGAGATTCAGGGGCCGCCGCAGCCGCCTCAAAAGCACCATAGAGGCCGCCAAATGTATCTGACAACTGGAGACCCATGGATTCGTACTCACTATCTGACCACCCTACACGCTCGGAGATAATTCGTAGCAACTGGCTAGCTCGCTGCTCGTTCTTCCAATCTTGAAGGGTCTCACGTCTACGCTCATCGGAGACGGACTTGATTGAGACATCGACACTACGCCGATCTTTTTTGACCCTAGTGACGCGAGCAACGGTTCTCTGTCCCTCTCGAAGATGATCTCGAACACGAGCAACCCAACCCGAACTGACCTCACCAATGAAGACGAAGGCCCTGATATCGTCAGAGTATCCCTGAAGGGAGAGATATGCTCCGTTCTTCTCAATCCCTTGAACAGTGACTACTACGAACTCGCCTTCTTCAGGATACTCAATTTCGGAAGACAACTTGAACGCCCCCGATCACTCGAGGGCTTCTTGAATCTCACAGCCGACAAGCTTGGCCTTACCGCCAGCGGGCTGTGCAAGGACAGCGCCGCAGACGCCACAGTCGATAGCTGTGGATGCCCGCTCAAAAATGACTGTCTCGTTACCACAGTCCTTACAGGTAACTCGAAGGAAACGGCCGACCATGTTTGACACCCTCACTTATCCACTAATTCGAACTTCTTAGCCCGCTGACCTGCTGGAGAGTGAGCCTTTCCAGTCTCAGTGCAGCGGAAGATGAGATTAATTCGCTTTGTAGGCTTCTCGCGACCTTCTGGCTTAGGACGTGGGAAACCGCGGTAACCAGCGGTAACACGCCGGAAACGACGTTGCCCCCACTTTAGCTCAGAGGCTCGGCGCTTCTTGACGCGCTCGACGGTGTGCTCGGTATGACGACCAGCGGAAGGACTGTACCGCTTGACCTTCCGGGGCATCTTCACCATGCGTTTCACCTCTGTAGCGTCTCGGCGACCATCGGCCCCTATTTGAGCGTGTCGCGAAGTGTTGCAATGCTCTTGCATACACTCTACACCCTCTGAAGGCATCAACGTTCATTGCTTTGTTCCATTGTACCCAACATGATGGATGCGCCCTCAGTGGTTTTCTGGATGCTCCTCTTCGTTGGACTCCCCGGCACTCTCACACTCTGGACTCATCGCTCAGAGAGTGTGCAACGGCGCATATTCATCCCCATCTCCATCCTAGTCCTAATTGGATTAGGGTCGACTGCAACCAGTTCTACCGGAGAGCAAGTCGGGAGCATCGCAGAGATCGGACTGTACGTAGCCGGAATTGTTGGAATCCTGTGTATTGGACTCTACCTGATGGTGTTTGGAGGCGTAACCCCTGTTGGCCCAGTACCAAGAGGTTGGAGAACTACAGGCGGCTTACTCATGATCTCAGCAGTTATCCTCGGAGGCATCCTGACGATTGAACCTGAATGGAGTCCACTCACAGCGCCCAAGGGCTGGAGTTCGTACGCGGCATCTGGCATAGTTGGCCTCATCACTGCTTCTCTATTCGGGGCAGTAATCGTCTGGTTGTATGGAGACAAACGCTGGATGACACTAATTGGCCTAATCCTGACCACATCTCTCGGCCTCATCGGCGCAATACTCTTGATTGAATCAAATATTCTCAACAAGTCAGATGTTAGTGAGTCGCTGACCACTGCAATAGGAAGTGCATTTGGCCTCATTCTAGCAGCGATATTTGCGATTGGTCTGATGGTACAGATTGAATCCAAAGCGGCTGTACCAATAACCTCACACCCTCTGAATAAAGAGGAAGTCGAACGAATGGAAGAACTCATCCAAGCAAATGTTCGAGGTGAGCAAGAATGAGTATGAGGAGATTAGCGGGGGCTAGTATTGGTACTGCAACAGTCGTCATTATTGCCCTTATGATGATTGAAGGAGGGGAATCTCCGGCGATTGATGACCGACTTCGCTCTATACTAATCCAAGCACTGTGGACAGCGATGATGGCCTGGATGATTATCGCTGGATCGATGCTTGGCCTCCTCGGAAGAGGGCGTGCTCCATGGTTGCAGATTGGAGGCCTACTTTTCCTTTCACTCTCGACTCTAGGCATCTTGGCAATTATCGGCGAGATACCTAACGAAGATATTCTCGCTACACTAACAATTCGCTGGGCAGGCCTAGCAACCGGGGTTTTCTTCGCCATAGGATATACTCTTTCCACACTCACCGTATCGATGGATAAAGAAGAAGACCCTCTCCTAATCTTAGGGCGAGAACAGTGATTAATTTCAGAACTTTCGATCGGGATTTTTTCGTCCACGAAACTTCGGAGTTCTTGCTTGCCCCTCCGAATCATTTCGAGTTAATACTCGAATGAACATGACTACGAAAATAAGGGAAATAATTGCTCCCGCAGGTGCTAAAATCATCAATGTAGATGGCGAACTGGATTTACTTGCATCATACGGATAGAAATCTGCCTTATCTCCTACGCCATCTGAATCAGAATCTTTCCATTCAGTAGGATCGATTGGAAACGCATCGCTATTGTCGCCGACACCATCTCCATCGCCATCCAAGGTCTCTGTTGAATCATCAGGGAAAACATCAGCTTTGTCGCCAACTCCATCACCATCACGATCTGAATTTTCATCAGGATCATTGGGGAAAGCATCCTCAGCGTCTACAACACCATCTCGATCTGAATCTACACCAATAACTTCGATGATATTGTTCATGGAAATTGTCGAACGCGTTCCGTCAATCATCATGAGATTGAGTTCGAGGCCATAAATGCCAAGTTGTGTATCTTCTGATAGAGATATACTAAGATTCCAGACATTACTCTCGCCCTTTTGCATTTGACCCCGCAAACCTGTCTCAATCCATATCGATGGAGGAGCCGCTCCCGAAGGATCTGAAAAGGGAGCTGATGACCAATCTAATTCATTCGGAGTATTCCGATCACTGGAATGACCTATTCCAAGTTGACCTTGCCGATTATAGCCCCAACAGAGTATTGTTCCATTTTGATTCAAAGCACACGTATGCCACTCATCGGCTTCAATATCTACGACATCTGTTGCACCAACCACATGCTGAGGTATTAGGAATTGTGCGCCATTAACAGCACCTACTCCCACTCGGCCCTTGTTATTATGACCCCAACAATACACTGAGCCATTGTCAATTACCGCACATGAATGATAGAGGCCAACTGTTAGATCAACTGCAACAGAGCCATTTGGAAGATGCGCGATTAACGGAATGTTAGAATCGATAGTAGTATTGTCTCCAAGCATACCATGCTTGTTCCACCCCCAACAAGACACCTGTCCGTTATCGAGAATGACACATGAATGGTAATCCCCCACTGCTAATTGGACTGCTGCTCTACCGTTGGGCAATGGAACATTAGATGATGCAAAATGTGTAGTTGCTGAAGTGCCACCATCACCGTTCTGACCAACATGGTCTTGACCCCAACACATAACGCCCCCATCTGTGAGGAGAATACAGGTATTGTCCCTCCCCCCATCTACTGATTTTACAGTTCGTCCATCTGGAACAACTGCATGAACTGGCTCATACTGGGATGATGTCTCAGTTTCTCCATTTCCTAGAGTACCGTGTGAATCTGAACCCCAACACACCAGTGATGAATCATCAAGTACAGCACAAGTGTGGTCACGTCCCATTCCAACGTTTTCAACTGTGCGATTTAGAGGAAGTTTGACTGGAGTGGTTGGAGACTTGTAGGTATTAGTCGTGCCATCCCCTGATTCTCCATTCGGGTTGTGACCCCAACAATACAGATGACCTTCAAAAGTCAGAGCACAAGTACGATGATAGTGAGCGAATATAGACTTGAATGGTGACCCATCAGGGGATGTAATATGATTCGTGGGGCGGACATATTTCGTCGAACTGCCTCCATCCCCTAACTGACCGTGTGGGTCGCTACCCCAACATATTGCTGAACCATTTTCTAGAATTCCACAACTATGTTGATTACCTACACTGAGAACTGTTGCTGGAACTGGATTTGATCCGCCATCAATGAGATACTCAAATCGAAGCGAAGATGCCCCGGGTTTTGCACTGAGATCAATTTCGCAGTTGATTTCCTGGCCTGCGTTGACAATCCCGGACTCACAATCAATAGAATCAGATGCCACCTCGGCAGTGACCGGATTAGACATTGCTTGAAGGTAAACCAACAAGAACAATGCCGCGATTACAATAGCACTACGGCGGGGGCTCACAAACCAAACTGGAAGGTTAAGGCTTCAAACACTTCGGAAATGAGCATGTATTCCAGCCTAATTCACTTCGGCAAGCCTCATAAGAAGATGCAAAGTCGCGAGGTTGCTGAGGTGAGCGAATGAGTAAGGGCACTCCATCCATGGGTAAGCGTCAGAAGATTGTTCACTTCAGGTGCCGTCGCTGTGGCCGCCACTCCTATCACAAGCAGAAGCGCGCATGTTCCTCATGCGGATATGGCGTGACTGCTCGCCGACGCAAGTACCAATGGTCCAAGCGAAACCGCCTAATTGGCAGCAAGTGATTCCACATTCCGCCCACTCAATATCCATAAGGCGGCCGCACGACTAACAAGTTGAGGACCCATGTGCGGCATCATTGGAATCCTCTCGCCTTCTGGCCAACAAGTCAGACAGCAGATTTACGATGGACTACTAGTTCTACAGCATCGTGGGCAAGACGCTGCAGGAATAGTCACCTGCGACGGTGAACGATTCCACCAGAGAAAATCCAACGGTTTAGTCGGCGACGTATTTCGTCAGAGCCACATGGACCTTCTTGGCGGCCCGATGGGCATCGGCCATGTCCGCTACCCAACAGCTGGCAGTTCATCTTCCGCAGAAGCTCAACCATTCTACACGAATTCCCCATACGGCATGGCACTAGCGCACAATGGCAACCTAACAAATGCTCAGAATCTGTTGCACGATTTGATCCACCATGATCGACGACATGTGAACACAAATAGCGATTCAGAAGTTCTTCTCAATATTCTAGCGACTGAACTTGAGCGTGCCCATGCAACTCGAATTGAGGGCGAGATTTACCTAGACTGTGATGACCTCTTCGATGCCGTCGAACGGGTACATGCTCGAGTCGAAGGTTCGTACGCCGCTGTAACTGTTCTTTCAGGCTACGGCATTCTCGCCTTCCGCGACCCTCTAGGGATTCGCCCCCTCATCCATGGCGTTAGAGAGGAATCGAATGGTTCGACACATGTTTTCGCATCTGAGAGCGTTGCTCTCACAGCTCTCGGCTGCGACATTGTGGGCGATGTAGCACCTGGGGAAGCTGTCTTCATCGACGAAAGCGGCAGAATTCTTCGCCGAGTCTGCTATCCTGAACCTCGGCTCAATCCCTGTATTTTTGAGCACGTCTACTTCGCTCGCCCAGATTCTGTAATCGATGGGATCTCCGTCTATGAATCTCGGATTCAGATGGGTGTACGGCTTGCGAAGCGGATTCTATCTGAATACCCAAATCATGAGATTGATGCAGTTATGCCAATTCCCGATAGCGGTAGGATTTCTGCAATGGAAGTCGCACGAACACTAGGTGTCGAGTATAGAGAAGGATTCGTAAAAAATCGATATGTTGGAAGGACATTTATCATGCCTGGTCAAAAGATTAGGAAAGATAGTGTCAGGAAGAAACTCAATCCCATCCCTCACGAATTCGAAGGGAAAAGAGTGCTCCTTGTGGATGACAGTATCGTCCGAGGTAATACCTCTCGGAAAATCGTCCAACTCGCTCGCGATGTTGGCGCGAAAGAGGTATTCTTTGCAAGCGCTGCCCCCCCAGTACTCCATCCAAATGTGTATGGCATAGACATGCCAGCAAAGCAGGAATACATCGCACACGGGCGAACAATCCAGGAGATTACAGATGCGATTGGGGCTGATTGGCTGATCTACCAGACACTGGAGGATCTCGAAGCCGCTGTAACCGACGCAGGAGGCGGCAATATTAACCGATTCGATACCTCTTGTTTCACGGGACAATATGTGTGTGGGACCATCACTCCGGAATACCTTGCAGCGGTGGAAGCAACAAGAAATGATGGGGCGAAGAATGTGTCAAAATCTACCAACCAAACCCTTGAAATCCATAATCAGGAATGAGATCAAGGCACGGACATCGCTAAATCCCCTCACCTGTAATACGGACTATGCCCCACCGCATCAAGCCGATTCGGCGCATCCCCTGCGAATCAAGGGTACGCGCCTGCGACCTGAGTCCGGATGGATCAATACTCCATTGGACTGATGACGATTCAATGCTCATCCGCATACCTACAATGGATATTGATGCAAAGGCTTCAATGACTCGTCTCGAAGAAGAAGGAGACCATATTGTGGCACTATCAAATGGTATTTCCATAATCGGACTCGTTTCGAACGACGTTGTCTGCATCGATGCAGAAGGGAATGAGAACTGGCGCGTAAATGCAGCAGGTGGTGTAGACATCCTTGCACACACGCCAGATAAGACCCGTTTTCTCGTGGTAGATGGGATGAGGCAAGCCACACTCTTTGATTCCCAAGGTGTGTCTCAAACGAAACAGTTGCGTGGCGAAACCTGTATCGCGACTCTGAGAGACGATGGTGGTGCATTCGCAATCGCCGATGATGGAGGAGTAATCCACCTCATCAATGCAAACGGTGAGGATATCGCAATGATGGGGCCTAGAACAGAGCAGGCAGATAGGATTACGCGGATGGCCTTCAGGCCTGATGGCGTCCTCGTCGTATCCTCAGAATGTATCGGTTTGACGGACGCTGAGACACCGCAAACCGTGATTCAATGCTTCTCTGAATCCGGCGACCTAATCCACACAACCGAAATCGATTCACCTGCTTCATCCCTATTCGGAACCTTGACTGGCGTACTCGCTGGTCTTGAAAATGGTGATGTGATCGAATATCAAGTTGGATCTGGTGAAGCAACGGTGTGGGCCCGACTAGGGTATGAAATCAAAGATGTCCGCGCTCATGATGACGACCTACTCATCGGAGCGTGGTTCCATCTCCGACGATTCATGGCACCTATGGAAGAGGCATGGGCTGTCGAACACCCGGGACTAATCGACCGGACCGTGTCTGATGCAGGAGGGAGATTGATTGCAATCTCTGGTGACAATCGTAACGACTACACTCGCATCGACCGTATCGATCTCTATGACCCTGATGCAGAACGTATCGAGATTGATGAGAGTGATATCGATGGCATGCTGGATGAGGACCCTGACTTGTTTGGAGGCGCTCTTAGTGGAACGGGATCGATGGATCTCGCTGACGCCCTTGAGAACACCTCAGTAGCATCGAGTGAGGATTTTGAGGATATTGAGAACATTCTCACCGATGAGGAAATGGAGGAATACTCGCATTCTACAACGACAGAGGGGCAATTAGATGACCTCTTATCCGATCTTGAAGATGAAGTCGATACAGAAAATGAAGATAAATCTGTGGAAACCGAAGCAAATGAACTACTAGAGAATATTATCGATGAAGATTCGTTCAGCGCACAACCGCCGATTGTCGATTCAGGTGAAGACCGTCAAATCGAAGCATCGGAAGACGGAACTGTAACTGCTACCTTAGATGGAAGGAGCTCTCAAAGTGTTGATGGGGACATCGTACGTTGGGAATGGAGAAATGACGAAGGGAAGCCAATTGGTGATGCACCTGCAATTAAGGTGCGATTGAAGCCGGGACGGCATTCGTTCACCCTAACAGTCGAGACGGACCGAGGAACTGCAGCATCCGACACGGTAACCATACACGTTCTAGGTGAGGACAGTGAAAAGGACGTCTTGGATCTTCTTGATGACGAATCATAGGGATGAAAGCGCGTCCTTGAGGGCTGGTAGAGCATCCTCCCAGTTGGCAACTATACCATAATCCGCCACACCAAAGATAGGTGCGTCAGCATCCTTGTTGATTGCAACAATATACTTCGAAGAGCGCATGCCAGCAAGATGCTGAATCGCGCCTGAAATGCCCACTGCGATGTAGAGAGTAGGTGTTACGACTTTTCCGGTCTGGCCAACTTGGATACTGTGAGAAAGACCCCATTCATCAACCACAGCGCGGGATGCGCCAACAGCAGCGCCAATCTGATCTGCAACCTCTTCAAGAGATGCCCAATTGTCGATACTACCCATACCACGGCCACCTGAGATTACAATATCTGCTTCAGCAACATCTAGTCGAGCGCTTGCCTTAGCAATCGCCTCCTGAACAGTGACGGCAACGTCGGCCGAGTGATTCACAGTGGATACAGATGCTGAACCTCCCGATCCAGCAGCAGTGAATGCATTAGGCCGGACCGTCACAACACAATCCCCGTCAACCTTCACCATCTCCATCGCCTTACCTGAATAAATCGGGCGCTCAACTGTCAAATTATCACTCAGTCCAGTAGCGTCCTGTAATACTGGAATGCCACGTGAGGCAGCTATCCTTGCAGCAACCTCACGACCATTAGGAGTAGCAGCAGCAAAAACGATACCAGAACCTGCAGCACTGTTCAGTGAGGCTGCCCAAGCACCACCATCGAAAGAAGTGAAACAATCGCCCTCAACAGAGATGACTGAACCTACACCTTCGATTGCTGCAGCAGCAGCACAGCCAAATCCACCAGGGCAAAGGACTGTCGGCGATGCACCAAGGCTGACCGCCGCGGTAACCATCTGGGCAGTTACTGGGTGAATCCCTTCTTCGTTTGTCTCAGCAATAATTGTTACTTCCATCTATTACACCTCCTCAGATTACCTTAGCCTCATTACGCAACTTCTGTACGACATCATCCACAGTCGAAGCACCTTCGAACATCTGCCCAGGAGCCTTCTCAGCAGGAGGACTATGGGATGCGATGTTCGCTGTAGATCCAGATGCATCGACACCAAGTGATGCTGCATCTTGAGAATCAATGGCCTTCTTCTTCGCCATCATGATGCCTTTCACATTAGGGCGCCGAAGTTCGGTCTCGGTCTTGTCGAATGTCAATACGCATGGAGCGGACAAAGTAACACGCTCAGCACCTCCTGAGGTAGATCTAAGAGCGGATAATCCCGGCCCTTCAGTTCCAACCTCGGTAACACCAGTAACACATGCCGCACCCATTAGTTCAGCAATACCTGGACCTGTGCTGCCAGCATTGGTATCTGCGGCCTGCTTCCCACAAAATACGATAGATGCACCCGTGCTCTGGACAGCAGCAGCAAGGAGTGCCTGTGTCTTAGTGGAATCCAATGATGTTAGGTCATCTACAGATACATGCACGAGAGAATCGGCGCCGACAGCAGCAGCATCTCGGAGGCCTTTCTCTGACCTACTAGGGCCACAGGTAATTGCTGTTACACTCGCACCAGAAGACTCCTTCATACCAAGAGCCGCTTCCAAAGCATACTCATCAAAGGGACTGATTGACCACTTGCTGACTCCGCCTTCATTCACTCGATCACCATTGACTGTGATTTTTGCTGTCGAGTCAGGAACGTACTTGATTAGAACTGCTATGTCCATATTTCCACCCTTTGTTGTCAAGCCCAATTGAATCGCCTCTATCAAGATTCGGCATGCACCACGATTCTCAAGATTAGGATTCTTCATCCTCTGGACTCCAACCTAACCCCTCAGGGCGAATATATTTAGCAACAATATCTCCGGCTTCAAATGAATCGATTTCATGATCGACAATAAGGTGTCGAACCAATAGATATCTAGGCATTTTTTGCCCACAAATAGGACAATCTCCAATCGGCATATGTCTTCGCCCAACAAACTCATTTCGTCCATCATTAGTCAACAAACGACGAAATGTTTTGAGCATTACAAAAGTAAAGACGAAGAAGAGAAAGCAACCACCGCAAGCGAATCCACCTATGACACTAGAAGTCCCTTCGTCACCAAGGAGGATAATGTCATGGCGTTGTTGTCTTTGTTCTTGGCCGCCAGAGGAATTCCAATCGATTGTCAAAATCGATGCCTGACCTGAGACAATTATGTGCAATAATGAATCAGCATCTGACTCTTCAACATCTAGGGTTAAGCGATATCCCCCGGAAAAATCAGTCATACTTTGCAAGCCGTCGTTTCTGTCGCAAACATCACTTCCAGAACATTGGATTTGAATCGGTTCGTAAGCTACAGCGGTATTGCGAGATGTCGTTACAGCACCATACACAGTATAGTTTTCAGCTGAGACCACAGGCACCAGTAACAAGACAAATCCGATTAAGACGAAATGGGACCGCATGAGTAAATGTAATACTTCAAGCACTTGAATAAGTGTTAATTGTCCTGAACGTAGATTGCCTTAGCATGAGGAAGGATCCAAAGAGACCCAAAGCTCCACCCGTTACCAAATCGAATATGTGGTGTTGTTTAGTCGTAAGTGTAGAGAAGATGATGAGCAAAAGGAATGCCCCATACATAATACGAAGAATGTCCATGCGATCGGTATGAATCATCCATTGCCGGCCAGCCGCCCATATGATGACGCAGTGAGACACATGTAGTGACGGCCAAGATGACATTGGCTGATCCACGCTATATTTGGTCTCGATTACGGATGCCGTCAGCGAATCTGTATGAACTAATGACGCTATCATTTGGTCCCTAAGGTCTACCTCTGCCGGTGCTATGAAGAAAATCAGGATACTGATAATCTCTACCAAAAATAAGGTCTGAAGCGTTGTAATGAGCGATTTTACTCCGGCTTGAGTCTTGGGAACCAGAAGAAGTAAAACTGGATATGCAAACCAGAATAAACCAAGGTATATCCAAACAGATTCAGGAATAGCAGGAATATTTCGATCTAATGCAATTTGGGGATTCATCACAGAACGACCAATCCAAACCTGCATCCAATTCGTTAGACCATATAGTGGCAGCATAGTGACGATTGTAAGTATAGATATGCGAGTAAGTGACGTTCTGACATTCTGATCAACGGGGAGTATGCTATTCCAAATCGGCCAAGGCGAAAGTAGGCGACTCTCCCAAGCATGCATAGTAATCCGTTTACCAGTTAGGCACCTGAACCTTCGCAGTGATTAGGTAAGAAATAGAAAAATATGGAAGAACGCGTATAACCTAGAGTCGGTACGCAAAGGTATGGTCGAACAAGATTCAATGGTGCCAGTCGCAGCCATTGTTTGCTTCTTGTTGGGGGTGACGACACTGATTCTCCTTAATCGATCTAAAGATCGAATGTGGATGGACCGCATGACCGGATTAATGTTAGGATGGTGTCTCGTTTTTTTCGGATTACGCTATGCTGCGGCTGCTTTAAGAGATACAAAGGTGGTGGGAGGAATTGTCAATTCAATACCTAATCTGGACATATTCCAGTACCTCTTTTACTCATTCACCATTGCAGCGATTGTAATCGGGGCAATGTTTCCATTTGTTTACCCGTATCCAATATTCCAGAAAGCGTCGTCAATCAAATTAGTAACTCCAATCACATTCGGCGTGAGCTTGGTCATCATTATCTCCATGATGTTAACCGAATATCACTACGTTTGGTTTTCACACATACTCTTCCTTCCAGGCTACTTCATCCTGCTTTTGGTTTACTTCCGTTTCATATCTGAAGAGATGCTCGATGATGATAAAACTGCTAGGAGAATGTCTCTGGCATCTGGAATTGTCCTAATCGCATTTTTCGGACAACAGATGACGTGGTGGTTAGCACAAATCATTTCAATCAACGATGAATTCGTGGGCCGATTTGCAATAGAATCAGGTGTAGGCGATTATTCATACGTCCCGAATTGGATTGGCTACACCATCATGAATTCCGTAGCTGCAATATCGATATTGGCATTGACAGCTGGAGAAACATGGAGAGCGACAAAGAAGGGGATTAATGGATTTACAGTTGTAATTTACATGATACTCGGAGTCGGATTGATCAGTGGTATCGCAGACTATGCGATACTCGGTATAGTTGACAGTTGCATGTATACCGTTTGTGAGGAATTTCCCAAAAGCTATGACATATGGTATAATTTCACCACAGATGCACTGGTACTATTATTCACACCACTCATGGTGATGTATCTCCTACTCCACTTTGATGTGATTGACTCAGCGGCGGAAAACAACCAATGGATGACGAGAATAATTGTCATACTGATGCTCCTAATTGTTTCATCAACAATGATTGAATTATTACAATCCATCTTACCAGTATCCGATATGATATCTTCTGCGATTCTTGCTATGGTTGTTGCAATCTTCATCGGTTGGGAGGAGAGAATCATGAAGGCACTGATTGCAGAAGGAGAGAGCATCTCAAAGAAGTTGCAAGCCCTCAATGAATTGAACGAACCAGAAATACAGGATAGCGATTTGCAACTATTCTCCAAATCTATGGCCGTTCTAACAGGGTTCATCTTTATCCTCTGCATATTGTATTCGTCAATCGTTTAGGTAGGTGTAAAAATGAGTTCTAATGAAGGAAATATGAAAAATGTCCTGTCTAATCTCACCTCCAACCGAGAAGGAAATCGATTTGCGTTAATTTCATTCATAGCAACTCTGATTCTAATCAGTTATACCGGATACGATACGGTTGTTCTCAGAACTGGGATTATCTCTGAATTCGCAGATGACAATGAGTACTTGATCACATTCACGACACAAAACGAAACCATGCAAGAGGTAGTGACATTGCAGGATGATGAGACGAGAAATCTCCAATTCGATTTATCTGAAATTATTATTCCAGAAGGATATTCAATTGGCTACATCGATGTGAGTGTAACATCAGAGGAAGAGTCTGGAATATCCGGCCAATGTGATTCTGTTGCAGGGGACATCATCATGAATGACTTGGCTGCTCAATGGAGTGATCCGGGGAATAATCTCTCAGGCCAAGACAGCAGTTGTATTCCAATTGAACTTGATTTGGCAATCTATCCAAACTTCAATGGTGAATCAATCACAGTATCAGCAATAAATGAATATCAGGCACTCCTGAATTGGAGTGAAGAGGGGTGGGGCGATGGTTCCTTGTCTATCGATCTTGACCTTGATGTCAATGCACCACTAGGTTTCGACCCGTTAAACACTGATAGTGACGAAGAAATCACCGTCGACGTATACATTTCGTTATTCGCGGTCTCAATCCAAGAGATTGAATGAATTCACTGGCATTCGAGAATAATGACAGTATCCTTCGGATGAACTTGAGCCTCGATTAGAACGCGAGCATACCACCTCGACCAACCAGAATTTTTCTTCTCTGAAATTCTCGAAAAATTTCCTTTGACGAACGAATTTTGGATTGTCCGACAAGGTGGAGCCGGACCTGTGACCTCAATCAAGGCCTCTCCAATATTCAGTTGAGAACCAGGTTGAAGGACATCCCAATCCAAACCAGAAATAGTTAGATTCTCGCCCACCGAACCTGCCTCAATTGGATGACCTTCTTTTCTCAGCTCGTTGATTATCTCACTCGAAAAAAGACATACAGCGCGATTTGGACCACCATGATGCTTCAGATCATTCTGACGATCTCCTTCCACACCACTCTTACGAAGGAAGGCATACTCAACTGGATTCTTGGGGACGCCACCTTCAGGGTTCACGTTAACGGATATGACCACTGCGGGTTTCACTTAATCCCCCCAATATGCCTCTCGAATTGCTTGGTTAGCATCCATACAGGCTACGACATCTGCTGGTCGATCGGGCATATTCTGTATACCTGCTAGATGAGCATGAATTGGGGCGACATTCGACATATTCACCACACCCCAGCCAACCTGTGTACAAGGCGCAACAGGAGAGATAGGTAACGTCCCTGTAGTCGGATCCCATGTTGAGAAAGAAGGATACCATGCAGAGAGGTTCAATGCATCACGAAGATCAGAGTTAGAGACGCTTAGATTTGTACCATTTACAAGGAATCCTCCGCGTTCACCGGAAGCACCAGATCCCATATCTCCCACATCAGCCCTAAGCATCGTTAGGACAAGGCTGAGGATACCTGCTGTTCGAGGAGTCGCAAATGAGGTCCCAGAGGTTTCATGATAACCCGATGTATCATCATGGTTAGGCAACATCTGGGTCCAATCAGCAGCCATATCTGGGTAGGAACCGCTCATTGTCTCCTTCTGATCATCCTCCTCCTCGGCATATCCAGAGACCCCGATTGACCAAGGAGGCCCCGCGGTTGAATCCTGAACTGCAGGTGATGGAGTGTTATCTGATGCGCCAGTATGGACCTTCTTGTTCTCAACGACTGCAACCCGTGTTGCATCCTCAATTCCTGAAACTGGGACCGACCCAATTGGACCAAAGGAGGTTGTGATAATGTCAACCAATGGTTGGTCAGCAGCTGCACGAACTGCAGCATCACTGAACCCCTCTACGAAGAAGATAATCGCATCTGGATTCGCATCGAGAACTGCCCCAGTAACTGCCGTTCCGTGACCATCTGCAGGGTCATCAAGAATTGGGATATCGGTATTGTTATCAGGTGTTGTACCGATAATCCGTGTACCGGGAAAGTAGACAATATCCGTAGATGTGATGGTATTCCAACATGTATCCTGGTCCGCCTCATAACGCTCCTGCCAAGACCCTTCCATGGTGATATTGCACCACATCGTGACTCCAAGGCCATCAAGCAACCAATCAGGAAGTGTCTCATTGAGGATGAAGCGCTCATGATAGACATTAATGCCTGTATCAATCGGAGCAACTACGCTATATGATCCGAACTTATCTGGATCATCCTCAGTAACCTCATCAACTGGATCCTTACCGAAACATCCGGCGATTGAAGATCCCATGAGAAGTATGCTCAGCAGGAGCACCTGAAGCGAGCGCATATTCCGCGGAACCATCGGTTCGGTTTGAGGTTGGTGTCAGGTTGATGGATTTCGGGCAATTACTGAAAGAGTTCCGGGCCAGTCATCACTTGGTGCAGAACGAAAGCACCGCAGCACCTCAAATCCGGCAAATTCTACCAACTCTATCCACTCTTTTACAGAATAAGTCGTCATATGTACCCCGACCTTCTCGGGCCATGATAGGCTATCTTCGTTTTCCGCATAGTGATCTACACCAAAGGCGAATACACCTCCAGGTACGAGCCACACATCTTTGATGCGACGTAGAATCGATGGGATGTCATCAAGATAATACAAGACCTCCATCGAATGGACGAGATCCACAGGTTCAGGAGGATGCCAGACCATCAGGTCCGCACAAGTGTACATCCCATCTGGATCTGCCTCCAAGGCATTACCGATCATTGACGTAGCACCATCAACACCCATCGCAATGGTACAATCCTCCCGCTCTGCCAACATACGAACTACCCAGCCATTTCCGCAACCAGCGTCCACAACTGTGAATCCACGTTCAAGGGCACTCGGATTCATCTCTTCGAATGCAGCATTGAGGATCTCGATTACAGCAGGAGCGTGCCCCCGCTCCATACCTACATCTTTTCCAACATCTGCCCATTCACTGAATACATCGACCGCAGGTCGCATACAGACATCTCCTCAAAGCTTGCGAGTGAATGATTGAATCCCAGTAATGTGCCGGGCTAGAATGAGGTTGTGAATATCGTGTGTACCCTCGTAGGTCTTGACTGATTCAAGGTTGTTCATATGTCGCATAATCGGATATTCATCTGTAACACCATTGGCCCCGTGGATATCACGAGCGACTCGAGCAATCTCAAGAGCAATGTCGACATTGTTCATCTTCGCAAGACTAACCATCTCAGGGAACCAATCATCTTCATCGACACGACGGCCTAGATGATATGCTAGAAGTTGACCCTTCGTAATCTCGCGGAGCATAGTTGCAAGTTTCATCTGAATCAGTTGGTATGCAGCGATTGGATGGTCAAATTGGATTCGATCCATGGCATAATTCTTAGCTGCGTCGAAGCAAGCCTGAGCAGAACCTAGGGACCCCCAAGCGATACCGTATCGAGCACGATTAAGGCAGGAGAACGGCCCACCCAGACCTTTAGCACCGGGAAGATACCGATCCTCAGGGACGAATACATCCTGTAGCACTAATTCAGAGGTAACGGATGCACGGAGAGAATGTTTGCCCTTCTGCTCAGGCGCAGTGAACCCCTCGTCATCTTTCTCAACGATGAAACCACGAATGACACCGTCAAGTTTTGCCCAAACGATTGCAAGATCTGCAATCGTCCCATTAGTAATCCACATCTTTGCACCGTTCAGGATGTATCCTCCTTCGACTTTCTCCGCCTTTGTGACCATCCCACCGGGGTTAGAACCGTAGTCCGGCTCAGTAAGTCCGAAGCAACCAATAATCTCACCAGTCGCCATACCTGGCAGATACTTCTGCTTCTGCTCCTCGGTACCAAACTTGTGGATTGGATGCATCGATAGAGAGCCCTGTACGCTACAGAAAGAACGGAGACCAGAGTCACCTCGTTCAAGTTCACGGCAGACCACGCCGTATGCGGTATAGGACATACCTGCACAGCCGTAATCCTCGGGGATGACCATTCCAAGAACGCCCATCTCACCTAAATCTCTAATCCATTCATCTGGGAAATATCCACCATTGTATGCATCTTCGATATTCGGAATCACCTTCTCATCAACCCAATCACGGACCATGTCTCTGAGCATAATTTCTTCTTCGGTAAGCATCCGGTCAATATCGTAGAAATCCAACGCTTCGTATGGCATCTGAATCACTTCCTGAACCATTGCCGAGGTCCGACCCGCTTGAACCTTCCCGCAATAGGAGCACGATTTTAGAATCAAGATTTACGATTGCGACGACGATCTTCGCGACGCTCTTTCAAGGAAGGTTCGAGCCCTTTTCGACGACGTCGCCACCGATTGTACATTGATTGTAATGATGGACTATTCATGAAAATCAAACCGATTATGATTCCAGGCACACTGATTACGATGACCACTGTTAAGGCATAGCCAACTATGCTACTTACCAGAGGGTTGTCAATTTCATTATCTGGAACAAAGCGGGCAACACGGCCTCGATCATTGAGTACCCAACCATCATCCTTACCAGTGCCCCAACTGCAAGTGACCTGTCGAGTTGCAATCTCATCCTCAGTATAGGCTATGTCTGAATGATCTAACCAAGGGAAACTATCCTCCTTCGTCACATCATGTTCAATGAGACCAAAAGGCACCATCGCTACCATCAATCTGTCCGCGCTATGGGCACAAATGTGAGTGAACTCTCCCCCTGCCTCCGTTAGGACAACTGCATCCATGGTAGAACTGCCATCAATGGAATCATCCAGATGAACAGTAGCAAGGTTCTGATTTGACCCGACAGCGACACACTCAGGGTTGCTACCAAAAGCACACTCTACATCCGTCCATATTACTGAAGAACCACCAATCCAGGTCATCTGATGGTCAGCGTCGATGAGGGCAATACCGTCCGATTCTGTCGCAACCACACATAGACGGATGATAGAATGACAATCGATTGCCTTCACTGAACTAGACCTAGTGTTCTCAATTGGGACTATCTCGTTACCTTCGGCCAATGAACGGAATCGCCAGATTAAACCCAAATCTGAGGCGATGTAGGCCCAAGCCCCATTCGTATTCCAGGAGATAGCGGTTAACGTGCTGAGTTCAACCGCACCGGTACCGCTGACATTTGAGAGACGCTGATCCTGATAGTCAAAACGAATAATTTCGCCGGACGTGCCAACTATCAGAGCATTTCCTGCAGGATGGAAATCCACAGCAAGGAGATCTTCGTCTGTAATAGGCGCCAATGTCTCAGTTCCCGATGGTTGCTCAGGGGGGATTAGTAAGACGACGCCATCGTCCCCTATGGCGAGCACATTATACTCATCTGAATCAAGCGCATTGAGGTAAACTGTCTGGTCTGTAAGTTGGATAACTTCGTCAATGCGTACCGCTGACTCGGCAGCGACTGGATTGAGTGAGACCGAAATCAACACCAGAACCAAGCACAAAGCACGTAGAATACGGCCTGAGTTCATGGCTCTGCGATAACCTTGGCCTTCATGATGTGACCGGTCTAACCAAGAGATGTACACAGAGAGGATTCAAGTCCTACCTAGGGCCCCCCTGAACCATGGAACGGTTCGCGGTCAAGAGAGGATTGGTAAAGCAAGTGACAGCAGATGGAGGTTTGGGCAAACTGGCTCAGGACTTCTTCGACAACGTGACTCCTGCAGGAGAAAATGCATTCACAGGCTCCCACGGCATCATGTCCAGCATTAAGGCGCACTATGAGGGAGATGCTCTGATTACCGATGTCGTCAATGACCGACCAAACTTCGATGACAGAGATGCCATGAAGGCTGCTCAGGACGATCGGCGAAAATTCACCACCTTCCTCGATATCGCCACCGGATACACCTCCAAGCAGCGCGGAGACAAAGCAAAAGAATGGGTCAAGAAGGCCTCAAAGGCGAAGTCCGCAATATCCGGAGCTCTACACTTCATGTCCATGGCCAAGTCTATGAGTGATGAAAAACGGGAGAAGGCGGAGGGCCTAATCGCTGAAATTGAAGCAGCCCTTGAAGCTGGAGACAACACCAAGGCAGCAGGACGCGGTGAGAAACTCTCCAAGATGCTGAACGAATGAGGCGAATCTGATGTCGAGTGCAGAGGAGTGGATCTCTGCAGCTAATGGTTCAGATGATCTTGACGCCACATCCCGTAATCGACTTGTAACGATGCTTGGTGGCGTCGAAGAAGCAGTCGGCCTTGACCATCTAATCGGCATCATGAACGGAGGTCCGACTCATTCAGGAAGCGATGTAATACGTTGCTACGTTGGATTTGAGCCAAGCGGCAAGGCACACATTGGCTGGAAGGTAATTGCTAATCTGCTAAGGCGATTACTTGATGCTGAGACCAACGTCTTAGTATTCCTTGCAGATTGGCATGCATGGATCAACGATAAGTTTGGAGGGGACATGGATTCTATCCAACTGACTGCCGACTACATGGAAGATGTATTTCGGGCACTTCTAGACCATCCTGATGAGGGAGATGGAGCAGGACAGTTACGCTTCCTCCGAGCCAGCGAACTCATGGAAAATCCAGATTACTGGGCAAGGATGCTTAGATGTGCAAAGAACCAGAGTTTGAATCGTGTTCGACGGACATTTAGCATCATGGGGCGGAGCGAAGACTCATCCGACGGAGACCTCTCAAAATTCTTCTATCCTGCAATGCAGGCGGCGGACATCTTCGAACTTGGAATCGACATCGCGATTGGAGGCATGGATCAGCGCAAGGCACACATGTACATGCGAGGAGTTGCAGATTCACATGGCTGGACAAAGGCAACGTGCCTCCATACCCCTATACTATCAGGACTCAAGACTAGCGGCGCCCGCATGGAATCTTTCGATCATAAGATGAGTAAATCGGACCCTAGTGGGGCAATTTTGCTTCATGATGGAGCAAAGAAGCTCAAAAAGAAAATCAATGGTGCTTATTTTGATCCTAATGATACGGAATCTCCAGTTTACGAACTCATAGAACATGTAATTCTACCCGAATTTGGGATTCTCGAGGTGAGACCGAATCCAAAGTACGGCGAACCAAGTGACTGGACTGAACTTAGTGATATTCGCAATGCAATCAGTGCAGGAACCCTTCATCCACTCGACCTAAAAATCGCAGTAGCTGAAATGCTCTACCAAGGTCTATCCAAAGTAAGTGGATACTTTGAGACGCACCCCGATAATCTACGCGCTGTGGAAAAACTGCTGAATCTCTAAACCACATCTAATTACCAATAATACTGGTGAGGGTTTGAAATGGAGAAATCAAGCCTCTAGGCTTAGGGATGCACATGGACGTAGGAATCGATGATATTGCAATTCACTTTCCTCGCCTCTTTTTCGACATGCGAGACTTCGCCGCTTTTCGGGGCGCTGACTATGACAAACTGAACAAAGGTCTTGGCCTCAATGCAATGGCTATCCCAGATGCCCATGAGGACACCGCAACGATGGGAGCGAATGCTGTCGCACGCCTCATCGACCGCAATGGCCTCGATCCACGATCTATCGGTCGGATCTATCTCGGTACCGAATCCGCACTTGATGGAGCGAAGCCCACTGCAACCTACATCATCGACATGCTCCAGCAACGCTACACTAGAGATCATGGCGACGATTGTTTCCGAAATTGCGATGTTGTCGACATGACCTTCGCCTGTATCGGAGCAGTCGATGCACTCCACAACACCCTGGACTGGGTGGCTAGAGGCGGTGAAGATGGGGACCGCATAGGCATCGTTGTATTCAGTGACAACGCGAAGTACGAAATGAAATCCACAGGAGAATACACGCAAGGTGCCGGCGGAGGAGCCATGCTAGTGCGCATGAACCCTAGGCTCCTAGTAATTCCAGATCACTGGGGAGTATCCACCACTCCTGTCCACGATTTCTTCAAGCCTCGTAGAGAAGTACCTGTCCGCAGTGTAATCGATCGTGTTCTTGCTCTTGCACGCGAAGCGGGCCAGAATCTCCGTTCTGGCCTAAGTGATCGAATGATGAGGACTCTACGCCGATCTGATATGAACAACGACGAACTCTTTGCTGAAGAGACCCTGAAAATCCATAGAGATACACCTGTATTCGACGGGCAGTTCTCCAATCGATGCTACATGGAAGCAGTGAAGGAGGCATTCATTGATTTCCATGGCAAAGCAGTACGAAGCGGCCGACACAATCCGGAAAATGACCCCATACTCACCGAACAGTGGAAACGCATCATTGTCCACCTCCCATATGCATTCCAAGGAAAACGGATGTTTCCAGACGTATTCCGACATGATCGACGTGGCACCGATATCTGGAAGAATATCGTTGAACAAATCGGGGAGGAACCATTGCCAGAACACTTCGACGATACGCCCGAAGGGTTGGAGGAATTCGGGCGCCTCAATGATGCCTATCGACGATCAATATCCAAGACAGAGGAATTCAAGAAATTCGCCAACGAGAGAATCGAACGTGGCCAACGAGCTTCGAGCCTAATCGGAAACCAGTACACTGGATCCATCTTTCTCGCCCTGATGTCCACTATGGAGTGCGACTACAACGAAAACAATCCAATAGAAGGGAGGGAAATTGGTCTCTGTGGTTATGGATCAGGTGCGAAGGCGAAGGTATTCGAAGGCATCGTACAGCCACAATGGAAGGAAATAGCGTCACGTTTCATGCTTTTCGAGCGACTAGATTGCCGCTACCCAATCCAGAGCGACGAATACGAGGCATTGCATAGAGGTGCTCGAACTGACTCGATTGTAGAACCGAAAGAAGAATTCATTCGCGTCAAAACCCCTGATTCAGAAGGGCTGCCCGGCGAACGAAGGTATCGTTGGGTCGACTAATAACGGTAATTTTCTGCCTTTGATGTAATACATCGCTTCATATGCATTTAGCATATCATCTTGGATATGGAATGCAATCTGGATGCTCGTGGTAAGGCTACACGTCTTGTGAGTGGGAGCTTTGGAGTATTGTTTGGAATTATTCTTGGTACACTATTCCTGTTGGATGTAACACCTTGGCACCTATTGCCATACATCAGCGCTGCTTCCATCTTTGGAGGCGGATTTGCAATCTTTGAAGGATGGTCAGGATGGTGTGTTGTTCGCGCTATTGGTATCCGCACACCACTCTGAATGAGAGTAATTACACATTCTTAGGCTTCAGAAGACATTCTGATGTAGCGTTGAAATCTAGTTCTGGAATAACGAATGACAACGTCCCTCCATGCTGATTAAAGGGTTCAATAAACGGACATTTCGATTCTTCTTCGATTAATTTCAATGGTCTGACAATCGAAAGATCGATTGGTAACTCTATCTCTGAGAAAGCAAGAACAGAAGGACGATCGGTGTAAGATATTGCAGCATCTTGGATAACCAGAAACTCTACGGCAGATTCCCAAGACCCAAACATCTCTGAAAAACTAATATCGAGATTTTTTTCACCTATAGATTGAGTTACTGAGTTGAAATCAGGAGAACTACCACTTCCTGATTCGATGACTGTAAAATATCGATTCCCTTCTCTCTCATGAGTGAATCGAGCTGGGAGATGAGTCGCTAGAACATCACTCAGCAGACGCGTACCAAGCATATACAGATGACTGCTCATGCTATTCTTCAAGAAAAGGACTGTTGATGCATCTTGAGGCGCCCCCTCTGGTGGAGATTCGAGGTAAAGACGCCAATTACTCTGTAATGGCGAACGGAAAATTCTACGTAAAGGACCAAGGAAAGATGGACCGAAATTTCCATGGCGGTAAGTTAGAATCGTGAAAGGTGTCAGGCCATTTCGTTCCCATAATGAAAGTCCATTGGGAACGAGTTCCTTGACCGATTCCGCCTCAAGTAGCCAAGTCGTGTAGACCACATTAGTCACGTCACTCCTCAACCTAAGGAACGGCATAAACGACGTTATGACCCTCCTGCATCGAGCAAAAAAAGATGAATTCGCTAAGAATTGAGAGGGTGTGCGAATCAGGCCGATACGATGTGAACGATACCGGTTATCTAACCGATCAAGAGTATCAATTCGGACATCTGAAACCATCTTACCAAATCTCACTAATTCCCAAGAGCACGGTTGATGACAATACGCTGAACTTCCTGAGTCCCTTCGTAAATCTGTGTAATCTTAGCATCACGGAAAAAGCGCTCAACAGGGAAATCCGTAGTGTAACCGTAGCCCCCGAGGACCTGGACCGCACGTTCTGCAACCCACATTGCAGTATCGCCTGCGAAAAGTTTCGCCATACTAGCCTCCTTCGTGTGCCTAGGCCCACCGTGGTGGTAGTGCTGTTCCTTCGCCCATGCCGCACGGTAAACCATCAAACGTGCCGCGTCCGTCTGCGTCGCCATATCTGCAAGATAATTGCCGATCGTCTGATGGTAAGCAATTGGTTTACCGAAGGCCTCACGCTCATGCGCGTAACGGACTGCTGCTTCCAACGCCCCCTGAGCAATTCCCAGAGCCTGCGCAGCAATACCGATTCTTGAATTATCGAGCGCGTTCATTGCGATTGGGAACCCCTTTCCTGATTCCTTGATCACGTTCTCCACAGGCACCTTACAGTCCTCAAGAACTAGAGTGCATGTATCGCTACTTCGAATTCCTAACTTGTCTTCCTTCTTACCAACAGAGAATCCCTCAAAGGACTTCTCTACAATGAAAGCCGTAGTCCCACCATGCTTCTTGACACCGTAATCGGGATGATCGACGTCCTTTGCAAAAAGCACGTATATGTCTGCACTGCTGCCGTTTGTGACCCACATCTTCTCTCCATTCAGGATGTAATGTGTTCCGTCTTCGGATAGTTTGGCCTTGCAGACCATAGCTGCAGCATCTGTGCCTGCGCCGGCTTCAGAAAGAGAATACGCGCCAACCTTATCGGCAGCTAACTGGGGGAGATACTTCGCCTTCTGCTCATCATTACCATGTAAGGAAATGGTCATGCTACAAAGGCCAACGTGAACACAATAGTATACTCCGAAGGAAGGATCGACACGAGATAGTTCCTCTACAATAATCGCCTCAGAGATATCGTCCAACGGCGTGCCACCATACTCCTCAGGGATTGTGCAAGTATGGAGGCCATACTCGATGAACTGAGCCCATTCCTCAATCGGTGGACGCTGTTCACGGTCGCGTTCCAATGTAGTAGGTGTGAGAACTGATTCCGCGAAGTCTCTCACGAGTTCTCTAATCATGGTCTGCTCATCCGTCTCTTCGAAGTTCATGGCCCACCCATTAAACGGCCGTTTGTGAATGGTTCGGAAAGGTTGAGGCGTGAAGAATTCCCGTTTCAAACGAATGATTGAAATCAGATAGCACACCGGGCGCGGTAGGGGAGTGGTTGAATGAGCGATGATGAGGAGTTCACAATTGCAGTAGGGCGACGATATACTCAGGAACACCTCTGGTTCCAACTCATCAGTTCCCCCAATGAGGTACCCGTCGAATACAAAGTAGGAATCTCCGACTTCATTCGGGTTGAATATGGCCGTATCATACGTGCTACTCTGCCTAATATGAGCGAAGGTGGCGGATTCAAGATAGTGTCAGAAGACGAACCAGAGGAGGAGGAAATGCCGCCACCTCCATCTGATGATGATGAAAAGATCGAACTGGGAATTGGTGAACTTTCAACCGATGATAATCTCGTAGGCATTCGTTGCGAACTTGAGACACTCAACATTCTCTCACCAATCCCGTGCACTGTAATTGGATTGAATGGCGAGGTAGAGAATACCCCTCAACTAGTCAACCGTGACGCATATGGCGACGGTTGGCTCATCAACGTCCGCCCCCATGATGGATTTGACTTTGATGACCTCATGACTGCTGAGGAATATGTGGACTACCTCGAAGAGATTTGATTACGGCCACATCTGCGCGGGCCCATCTAGATCTCCTGCGGCTTCCCAGACAGATTCTGCATCAGAAATATCATGCTCGATTTGAACGCGATAAAGTAGGCTCTTAACTCGGCCAAGTTCGGGTCCGGCTTCCATGGATAATCGTTCCACTATCATGAGGCCATTCACAAGGGGGTTTTCGCCTGCCTTTAGAGGGGCGAGGGACATCAACGAATTATGTACGGAATTAGCCAGTGAAGGGTCCAGGCAGCGGTCTGCAGCAAGTTGTGCGCCTAGATGAGTACCAAGCGCAACTCTGTAGCGACGCAACTGACCCGTATCCAACGGGTCAGGGAGTTGCCCGAGTCGTTCACACACTGCTAACACTGCAGAACGATCCTGCCCGGACATCCGGAGGCCTTCTAGTAAAATTGAGCGGGAAACTGAGTCAGTTCTCCTTAGTAGAAGGGCAAAACGTGCGACTCGAAGCGCCCATGGATTCACTTCGTCGTCAAAACAATCGTCTAAACCTTCAGGACTTGCAACTGACCATTCAGGTCCGAAAACAACTGACAGGACTCCATCTCTTTCCATCCTAACAAGAGTATCCTCTACCGAAGGGAATGTGAGGAGGCGTTCCATTTCCATTAACACACGCTCCTTAGACACGCCGACAAGAAGGGGTACTGCGCCACCACCATGCAGAGTATGTGCGAGGGATTCGTCCGGAAGATAAGGTCCGGAAGGGTGTGCCATGAACCGATATGCGCGCAGCACTCTGAGGCCGTCCTCCTTGAATCGCTTCATCGGATCCCCCACTGCACGAAGTACACCATTATCGAGGTCGTTCCTCCCAAAATGGGGGTCGATTAGTGTCCGATTGACTGGGTCTAGAGCCATCGCGTTGACAGTGAAGTCGCGCCGTTCAAGGTCCTCTTCGATTGACGCTCCGAAAGTCACGGAAGTAGGACGTCGCCCGTCGATATATTCCCCATCTGCACGTAGAGTAGTGATCTCAATCTGCCCATCCTCATCCCTTGGAGGAACTGTGACGGTTCCAAATTGGATTCCCGTAGGTATCGCATGAGGAATCAAAGCAATCACCTCCTCCGGAGAAGCATCGGTCGCGATATCGATATCATGGGGAACAAGGCCCTTCAGGGCGTCACGTATTGCTCCACCAACAATCCAAACCCTATGTCCTCCATCATCCAATTTACTGATCAAAGAAAGCGCAGAATTCGACAATCCATCTAACAAGTGGCGAAGCGGCTCATCTAGTTGGCCCGCAGACCCGGCATCGCCCATGTCCGTTTTCCACCCAGCGCCCACATGAATCAACCGCTCTATCAAGCCAAGCCGTTTTGAATCTGAACACATACGTCAAGTCATGGAGATAGTCCTCATCGAGGTTTCGGACCTCCGGCCTCACGAGGAAATCAAGCCGAAAACGCTAGAGAAAATGATAGCTGCAATTCAGAAGCGTGGGGGCTACATCAAACCAATTCTCATTGATCGAGCAAGCCGTGCTATCCTCGATGGCCATCATCGATACAACTCAGCACTACAACTCAAACTACGGCTAATTCCAGCTATTGAAGTCAATTACCTAGAGGACGATTCAATCGAGGTACGTTCATGGCCCGGCAAAGAACATCTCGAGATTGACAAACAAGCAGTTCTCAATATGGCGATGTCGGGTGAAATCTACCCGCCTAAATCCAGCAAGCACTCAATGTCTACAGATTATCCAAATCGTTTCTATCCACTTAGTGAACTCGAATAATCATCGCCGAGAATCAGCGAAAGTATGCCAGATGGCATTTCCTTTGCCCTTAATCATCACAGGATGTAGCGGATCAGCACCTGTTTCTAAACCTAATTCCATTAATCCGCCATGACGAGAAATAGTTACGACAATTTCCGAATCTACCTTGCCACGGAGCGATGACTTCAGGTCAGATGAGGTACGAGTACGACGCCCATCCACCGCTACTATCTCATCACCTGGCTGTAGTACCTCCCTAACTGGGCTACCAGCAAGAAAAGAGCGTATCCTCAAAGGAGACTCGTTCAGATGAATTCCGAGCCATCCTACCGGGTCCTTGTCATCCAAAGGTTCCAGACGACGGCCCATCCCCTTAGCCCAGATACTCATGTCTGGAGCGCCTAATCCGTGAACTAGGCGGCGTACAGCTGCGTTCAAACGACCACCAGTCAAACGATTCATCGAAGAAACAATATCATCTTCAGTAATTCCTCGAGGATCAATACCGCCCTTACCTGAATCCCCCTCAATGTGCAGACCATGTCTATTCCAAAGATCAACCATTACATCATCGAGACCAACTGATCCTTTGGTTCGGCGGCGCAACTCGAGATCGAGAATCATCCCTGCTATCTCGCCTTGTAAGTAATACGAAATCGTGGTCTCAGCCGAATGAGGATGAGGGCGATAGAGGTGGTACCAAGTCTCGTGGCTTGCGTCCGCAAGACACTGGTGATCCCATCCAGACATCCCATGATGTCGAGTAAGTTTGCGCTTCAGGTCAGCTGCCCAGTCCTCATCTGTCCAGACTCCACTTCTCAAACACATCATGTCCCCTAACCAGCTCGTGACACCCTCGAACCACCACAGGAGGTCCGTATGCATCTCGATAGAGAGATCATAGTCCTCGAAGGTCTTGGGACGTAATCGCTTGACATTCCAAGCATGAACATACTCGTGTGAAAGCAAAGAGATTAGATCCCTCCACCCGTCTTTATCTCCCTCGTCCATCGATGTACGTGGCATCTGACTAGATTGACTCCCTGTATGTTCCAAACCCCCTCGAGCCTTCTCAGTGAGATGCAGAATCACAACATAATTGTCCCATGGGGGCTCACCAAACAAGGCATGAAACTCTGCAAAGAGATCCTGCATTGACTTAACCAGGAAATTCACACGACCTTCTGCAAGCGGCAGGCCACCTGCATCCCATAGCTTCAGACGGAAACGACGACCACCTGCATTGAATGGTATCTCTGGCGTAGCATTCGCCTCCATCACTCCATCATAGAGTGCGTCCCGTGAAGCAGCACTGAATATGGAACGTGTACCAGTCGAGCAGGGCTCGGTCCCTTCAGAGGCAAGTTGAGTCGACACCGTCCAATCCTCTGGATGATCAATCTGCACAGTATACGGGCCCTCTGGGGCACTTGAACCGCGAATCACTCGAGGGAATGTTGCACTCGGAACCATGTGGAAATGAGATGGATCAATGTGGTTGGTACGTACGGTTAGGTCATGACCAAAAGCAAGCCAGTTTGCATGAATTGAGGACGCACCATCCGGTATGGTGATATGTACCTCATTAGATCCATGACGCTTTGAGGAACAATCTACTGACTCTCCATCGACAATAGCCCACGAACGAAAATCATGTGCAAATCGTCCGTATTCACGAATCAAATAGGAACCAGGGGACCAACGAGGAAAAGCAAGAACGAGGCGCCTGCCAAGTGGAGATGGGATATCGATGCCGCCAGCATAACGTTGGGAATGCCTAGGGGCGGTATCGAGCCTATGGATGATGGAACTCATTCAGAATCACCTCGAGAGAGTGCACTGTCTTCAAGCACGCTCTTCGCTAATACGGCCATCGGCTCATCATCCCTCCGACTGGCCATCAATTCAAGTGCTTCCGCAGTCAAAGGCCCGAAGGAACGACCAATGAGATCCTCAAGGATTCTCATCGTGCGGATATCTCCTGCTCCTGAAGATAGAAGACGAGCACGAATTGGATCTACATCGCTCTCAGGCGCTCTCCGGATTAAACGTGGTATGAATGATTCACTTTCCAATGAAAACACAATATCATCCAGCGGAGGAAAGGCCCACCGCACACCCCCCCGAAGGGATTCAAACGCAGCCTCGATTGAATCCGGACCCACCTCAGCAAGAAGATGCAACAACTCCCCATCTGTCGGCTCCCTTGTTTCAGAGATTCTCTGAAAGGCCGCTGCTCTCACTATCGCAATACCATTCTGAAGACATTCAATCAATCCGGGATGATCCTTCGAAAGAAAACGGATGGATTCAATGACTACAGTGGGCGACGAGTCCTGTAATCCATATTCCACAATTTCATCTATAGAACGGCTCCCTGCGACATTTATTGCTGAGCGACGGATTATTACTGAACGGGATTCTAAAGCCTCATTCGCAAGGCCTAGAAACTTCTCGCCGGAAAACCGATGTAAGCTACGTATCCATGCGCGCTTGAGGACCTCCGCATCCTTGTCCTTACGTAAATTATCGAGAACTTCAGATGAATCAACGTGGCGATCTTCAATTTCTATTGCAAGGCGGCGAATGCGAGGTGATGAATGAGATGAGAGGCGATCCAGAAGTGTAGAATCCTCACCATCATGCCACCTACGAATCGCCTCCACACACTGATCCACAAACCACTCGTCATCATGTTCAAGGAATGGGATAAACGCTGGTAAAGCAGATGGATCATCGAGTTCGAAAAGATGTCTGATGCCTCTCCTCTGTTGACGGATGTCCTTGTGAGACAAGCGCTCCATCTCCACCCTCACGGATGCCATGTCTCCCCGTCCGGGCCCGCCCCACATGAATGATGTGCGTTGAGGAACCTTTCATCCAGTGCGATCACGATGTGAAGCCATCATCGCGGTTAACATCAATCCGATGGCAAAACCGAAGAGGAAACCATTCTGGTCAGCTCCAGGAGCAGAACCCGCGAGATCACGGAAAGCAAGGGCCAAGGAACCAGTAATTGGCACGACGCCCACGAGGAAGCGACGAAGCCAGACCGCCTTAGACGGCTTTCTACCCATTGGTCTAAGCTGAATGTGGCTCCGCTTTTCGATGAACTGCCAACCATGTGAAGATGCTGAACGTCGCAACTTAGAGATGACATGCTCTGCCACCGTTAGATCGACTCCACCGGCTGCTGAACCTCGCCCGGTTCCCGTGACAATCCGGATGCGTCCGAGGCTGTTGCGATTCTTCAGAAGAACTGCTACAATAGCATCTGCTCCACGAATATCCATGTCATGTAAATCGATGGTAGGGGTCCCAGATGAATCCATAATCCTCCTGGATACTGACCATTTCAGCTTGTTCTCAACCGCCATCATCTCAATCGAATGAAACATCGAACGGATTGTTTCAATTCGGATAGTGCGGTCCACCGGTGTCGCCTTCTCTACACCAAGTATCTTTGATACTGACCCGTAAGTGAAAATCACTACAGATACAGATGTGCCAACGATTGCCCCTACTCTCCCGGCGGATTCGAGGTCGACATCATCGACACCTGTGGCGAAAATCGTGAGGAAGAAACCCATTGTAGCAAAGATGCACCCAATGAAAAGCGAGAGTGTAAACATCTCTCGGATTGTTAGGCTCATCGACTCCCCTCTCGCAATGGATTTGATGAATGCGCTTTGACCTATTCGGAAAGCCATGCTCCCGAAGAATGATATCTGCCCCAATAGTAACCTCGCCGATGGAGATTAACGGGCGCCCAGATAGGCGTCGAGAACGACGAACTGCTATTTGGATCGGGGGAGTATTCGGGGGTTACCTCATCCTATGTTTCCTCGCACCGGCAATGCTTCCAACCGGTTCCGTTCCTGAACTTTCAGGGCGAGCGAATTCAATTGATTACTTCAGTCACGATAGTTGGGGCAACCATAACTGGTCCGAAGATTCGGAATTAGGACATAACCAAAGCGCACATGGCGGCACTTTCGCATGGAGTGAAATGAATCCAATTTGGGCGTTTACCTATGGATTCGGAGACATCAACTGTCACCAAAAACACTCAAGATCATGGACAATCAACGAAAACCAAATGCCTGTCTGTGTAAGAGATATCGGCATTTTCGCGGGAGCAGCCTTGGGTGCCGCACTGTTTGGACGATTTGGTGTGAACAGATGGACTATCAGAGATACACTTCTCTCCATCCTTCCCGATAACGCTCTCACAGGTATTTACCAGAACAACCGTAGAATGCACGCGTTCCTAGGAATTGGGATACTCTGCGCCGTACCAATGGGAATCGATGGATTCACACAATTACTGACAAATTATGAATCAACAAATCCGATTCGTCTTATCACTGGCCTCGGTTTCGGCATTGGCCTTGGTCTATTCTTCGCCTCAAGCCTTTCTGCACGGCCTCAGGATTTTGAGAACGGAGCCGGGCAAGTCATGCTTCCCGGAGGGGCACGCTTCCTACCTCCAACTACGGAAGAAGAGTGATTATTCTTCTTCGATGCAAGAAAGCATTGATTCAAGCATCTCTCGAGCCATCGGCGAAAGGGCTCCTGAGTTCAGGACACTTGATGCATCCTTGTGCATACTAACTGCTCGACTATGCTTGAGGATGAACTCGCGCTCAATAGGAGACATGGAATCACGCTCAAGCGCGCTAATCATCGCCGCTCGCCCAGCAGCCCGATTCATTTGACTCTCATCGATGTCTAAATTTCGCTGAAGTTCCAAAAGACGAGTGAATTCCCAATCATCCAACCGGCCATCCCGAAGCGCATCGTTCCATACTTTCTGTAAATCAGGACTGCGTTCAGACATCAGGACCGCAAGAGGACGAGTCTGGTCCACAGTATCAAGAACGATTTTGATAATCACAGTGAAGGGCACCGAGATAACCATCCCAACAATACCCCATAGCCAATAGGAGAAAGCAACAACAAGAAGGAGAAGGACTGGGCTCAAATCTAGAGCCTCACCCGACCATTTCGTCTCTACAAAACCGCCCCAGAACTGCTGATTTGCAACGAGAAGTCCAACGAATGAGAAAAGGAACATCGGCTGATCATTGAGCATCAATACTCCAAGAATCATAGGTGGTACCGATGCAATAAGTGAACCAATGTAAGGCACATAATTCAGAATAATTGCAAGAATCGCCCATACGAACCAGAGATCAATTCCGAACAAAAGACAGAGTATTCCGGCACATACTCCAGTACCTATACTGACACCAGTCTTGACGACAATGTAGGCGTTGATACCATCGCGAGCACGTTCTGCGATATTCTGGAAACGGCCAAGTGAATCCCCTGGGAAAGCAGCCTCAATCCTACCCGGAAGTAAATTAGCTTCAAAAATGATGAACAGTAAGAAGAAAAGGACGGTAAGGGAATTGAAAACCATGCCTGAAAGTGACGCTAATTGGCTTGCAGAGCCAATCTCTACCCCCATATCTGCAAGTATCTTCGATGGCGACTGAGAAGTATCCATATTTTCGACATAATCGCCAACAAGAGGCCAATTTTCTGCAGTCATCAAGAGGTTTGCATAAGCCAACTCCAACTCACCAATCTTAACCTCGTCTGACAGGAAGGCGTCCACCTGAAGCCAAGCAAAAAGACCAATCAGAGACAAGGCAAGGATTAGTAGAAGAAGCATTGTACCATTCGCTTGAAGTGTACTAAAACCATGGTTATTGAGCCAATCCGCACCCGGCTTGAGAACAAAATAGAGTCCGAAAGCAAGGAAGAGTGGCTTGAGAACTCCTTCGAGAAGTTGAGCAGAGAGAATCACAAGAGCCGCAATTACCAGCCCATGATACACCACCTGCAACCTTCTTTCGAAGGTGACAGTGGACCAATCTCTATTCGACACAACCCTCGGTATACTCTAAACGATATGACAATACCGATTTGGAAAGTCAATGGATTTCATCGAATTGATAGCCATCTTCCCATTTCTTTTCGCCCAAAACTACCTCTAATTCGTATGGAGTGATCATCGGCTTATCGTACTTAACAGCGTCATCAATGGCAATCCTTGGACATGCGGTGTTGACAAATACATCAACAGGATAGAAATCAATCAACTCGGGACCAACATGTTCCATTGCCATCAAATATGCATTTTTACCGTGCTTTTTCAGCTTATTTTTCATCCTCATAGCCAAATTACGGCGCATCTGTCCAGGTTTGGATCCAATTAGAATCCCAAATCTTTGTTTGTCCATAGAGGACATAATTAGAGCCGAACGTTGTCTCAAGATTCTCTCAATACGCTCTCTACCCATTTCTGAAGCTTCATCAGTATACGGGTCAAGCATTGCAAGTGGTTTACCAGTATGCATGACTAATCCGATTGGATGGAAATCCCCGCTTCCCAAGAATAGGTAGTGGCCGACTGTTGGATCATCGCCCGAATAGTTACACCCTAACACTTGACCAGGGAATGACAAACGTGCACCCCCTACTGGGATAGTAACATCAAATCCTGCATCTTCAAGGTACTTCTTGTAAGTCGGCAGAAGGTGCAGATGTTGGATACTACCCACTAAACCAAGTTTAGAATCTGTCAAAGGGGATACTCGTCCAACCATATCTTCGAATTTTAGAACCGCTTCAACCTCTGAGGAGGGTGGCTCAATTGCATTATTGACCCGCTGTATTGCAATATCCCTGTGGGTATTCAAGATAGGTATGACCGGGGCAATTTCTGGACTACGATTGTATGTCACAGGGATGAATTGAGTATCCATTCCTGAATCTATGTTCATTTGAGAATGACCCATATGGGCAACTAACTCGACTCCAATATTCTTCATTTTGTCATGTACTAAATCACATGCACCATAACAAGGATCAGCGGAAAGTACTACTCTTGCAGAGGTTTCTGACTCGATTGTATCCATCATCTCAAATGCTTGCATTTTGAGACCCTCGGGCACCTGAAGCGCGACCAAACGAGTATCATTGGCCTTGATTCTCTCGACCAAATCATCGAGTTGGAATTCGTGAGCTTCGAGGTCCATGGTTGAACTGCCCTCACAGGACCTGTATTTGAGCAGTTGCACTAGATTATGTCAAATTATAGGGATGGAAGGACATTCACGACGCCATTTACCATCTCGATTCGAACAAGACTATGCAAGGGCCACCCATGCTTATCGATTAGATTCTGCATCCCCTGATCCTTTTCGAATATCGTCCAAACTGCTTCTAATTCCACACCCATATCTATCAACGCACCAAGGACTGGTTCCATGGTCCCACCTGTCGAAATTACATCATCCACAACGAGGACACGTTCACCAGGGTACACGTCATTAATCCAAATCTCACCCTTAGAATAACCCGTCGACTGGTCGATTATACGCTCCCCCTCAAGGCCGTATGACCTCTTCCGCGCGACTACTGTGGGAATGCCAGTAGATACTGAAAGAACTGAGGCTAGAGGGAGCCCCATTGCCTCCACTGAAAGAATGAGATCTACGTTGTCCCAATCTACTCGATGGAGGAGTAGGTCACGAGTAGCACACAAGAGTTCGCTTGTTTGGCGAGGGACACCATCGGTGAGGGGGTGAATGAAGTATGGATAGTCCCCCTTCCATACGACTGGCGCTGTGACAACGCTCTCTTTGAGCAACTGTAGCGCTTCAGATTCCGAGAACATAACCCCTCACAGAGGCCTATGGGTCTTGAAGAGACCGTTCAAACCAAGCCCTTGAGGTGTTCCGCACCCTGCTTGAGGCGGATCGTGGTAGGAGTAGGGAGCTTCATGCCAGCCTTTCGGAGAGCGTCACGAGCTGCTAGGTAATTTTGAGGATCAGTTTGGATGGAGATAACACATTGGTCTCGCTTGACACGAGCAGCTGTACCTACATTCTTACCGAAGGACTGACGCATCCCTTGAGATACACGGTCTGCACCAGCACCTGTCGCCTGCTTATTCTCACGCAAAATGTGATGTGGATAAGTATGGACGCGGAGAGCGTATCCATCCTCGCCCGCTTTTGTGCGAATCGTAGAATTGGAGATCATGCGCCCCGCTTCAAGAGCCGTGTGGCGAATCTGACAAGAATTGTCTGCGGTAAGGTGTAGGATAACTGGGAAATCCCCTGCTTCAGCACGTGGCCTGTTGCCCATATGGAAGCGGAGAATTCGGTTGTTTGGCACACCACCAGTGTACTTACGACGAGTGAAAGCCTGCCCACTAAGACGACGGTACATCTTTGCCGGTTTGCGTGCCATGCTATTCCTCTCGGGTTCGGGCGACCTGCACAGCGTATATAATTCCAACTCCGAGAGACGAACTAATCTAAGTCATGGAACATAGCCTCTGCGTCACTGTGAAGGCTATGCTTCAAGGACCGTTCGTCCCGGTTGTGGCCCGTGGCAGGCGACATCAAACGGACCCCGACCCCTGTGGAGGCCGACACTATCCAGTGGATGCCTATCGCCGCGTTCATCGGTATCCTACTAATCGGAGCAGGTGTAATCCAATCTTCGAATGGCATGCCAACCGAAGCTGCGATTAACCTTTTTTCAGATGATATCGAAGTCCTTGACATCGCATATTCAGAATCTGTAGGTGCAGCGATTGTCAGCGATAATGGAGTGAAGGCACTCCATACCTTCGAAGGCGATGTACCCTCTCTCATCCCATTGGATAGTTCGCCGAACTCAATATCCTCCAGCCCTATAGGGTGGTTCATTGGTGGTGACGACGGCATGCTTGCCCACATCATTGGTGAAACAGTAACTGAGGTTGACATACTTGCATCAACAGATACGGTGATTGATGCAGTGGCTGTAGATAACCGAAGCGGATGGGTAATTATCCAGCGCGATTCAGAGATTCAACTCCGAACCTTTGACCTTGACCAGACTCCCACACCACTCAGTCTCGCAGCAGCCCTACCAAGCGATGAAATCACTCTAACAGGTATCGAGGTGGATTCAACCGGTACAATCGCCCTAGTTCGTGCGACTAGTAGTTCATTCAGTAACCCAATATCTTCTACGTCGAGTGGAGAAGTGCTCTTCATTGCATCAGCATCTAAGGGGTCGCAACCAGACGTGACACTAATCCAACATGGAGGAGGCCACCCCTATCATACTCTGATGATTTCCGAGCATGATGAGATTCTTGGCTACGCAGTATCAAAGGATTCAGCTGTGATGATCTCTGACACAGGTGTCGTGCGCCCTATCACAGACCTCGAAGGAGGCATCGCAGCGGCGTTGGATTCCGACTGCCGCCTGTGGATCCTCCATGAAGAACAGTCGATTTCCACCTATGACATGGCGAATGGTGTCGACTCCATGCGAATCGATTCACCCACGGGAGAAAACCCTAGGATGGTATCCTCTGACTCAAGTCTACTTCGAATTGTCTATGATGATTCATCAGCCTTGACACTTGATACAAACGACTACACTGACCCTCTCGCACGACCAGGGCTCCTCTTCGATGCCGTTTTCCTGACAATTGTCCTCGGGACTATCATGATTCTTGGAAGGAACTTCTACGTGATGGGTCTTGATGCATGGTGATTCCAAAAATCATCGCGTTGTTTATCATGCGTAGGCTCAGTTCTCTTTGAGCCGCTCTGCGGTAGGGGAGTGAATGAATGGCGTCCAAAGGCCCTGGAATGTTGGATCAATATCGGGAAATCAAGGAACAGCACCCCGATACAGTCCTCTTCTTCCGAATGGGAGACTTCTATGAGATGTTCTACGAGGACGCAGTCATTGGAGCCGAGACACTCGGCATCACACTCACTAGTAGAGACAAAAATGCAGAAAATCCTGTTCCGATGGCAGGCATACCCTGGCATAGTGTTGAAGATTATCTCAGGAAGATGGTCAAAGCAGGACATAAGGTCACACTCTGCGAACAGGCTCCTGAACCACTTCCTGGTGAGAAAATTCTGCGTCGCGTGGTAACTCGAGTATATACTCCGGGCTCACTTTACGAAGATTCGCTAATTGGCGAGGATGGTTCCGCATTACTCGCAGCAATATCATTGAAAACGGATGGAATTGGTCTTGCTATTCTTGACACCTCGATAGGGCGAGCTTGGGTACAGCAATTCAGTACCCCCGCTGGATTCGAACGTTTACGAGATGAATTACTCCGATGGAGTCCATCGGAATTGGTCTGCACACAGAGAGATGTGAAAGTGGAAGATCTGCAAGCCGTGATTTCGGAAATAGAGGGAATATCAATCTCAACATTCGAATCGACCAGTAAGAAGAGTATCGAAGCTGTTCGCCAACATCTTGAGATGAATGATTTAGGTTCAATTGACCTTGATTCCATGCCCATTGGACTAGAAGCATGTGGACTTGGTGCCTCCTACGTCCGGTCACTACACCTCATCGATGCGGTCCCATTGCGTGAAATCACAATAGAGGAAGAGGCATCACATATGGCTCTTGATCAAACCACACTAAGGAATCTTGAACTTACACAGACACTCATTGGTGAACGCGTAGGATCCCTAATTCACGCTATCGACAAGACTCGAACATGGATGGGGCGGCGTATGCTCAAGGAATGGATTCTACGACCATTATTGGATCGGGAGGCAATCGGTTCACGTCACGCAGCCATTGCCGCCCTAATCAAAGCTCCAAGGCGCCTTAGCAGCATCCGTGAATGCCTCAAGTCCATGCGTGACCTCGAGCGGCTATCCCAGAGATTAGCATACGACCGGGCAAATGCTCGAGATCTAATGGCAATCACAGATGCGTTAGCACGTATGCCTAACTTGACCACATTGACATCGGCTTCAACGGATGATTTGCTGCCTCATCTCGGTGCACCACTGGTCTCTCTCGATAACATGCGTGAAATGTTGGAATCGAAAATTATGAGCGAGCCCCCTGCGACAATTCGCGACGGGGGTATTTTCCAAAGCGGTGTAGACGAGACACTGGACCAATTGCGCGCTCAATCAGGTGAAGGAAAAGCTTGGTTGGAACGTTTTGAAAAGGAGGAACGAGAACGTTTGGAGATACCTTCGTTGAAAGTAAGGTATAACCGCCAATTCGGATACTACATCGAAATCACCAAGACTCATGTTGACAAGGTGCCTGAACACTATAGACGCCGACAAACTCTAACCAATGCAGAACGATACACGACAGATGATCTCGCTGAATGGGAGGACCAGATTCTGAACGCTGGTTCAAAAGGCAACGAACTAGAGTACCGAATGTTCTTGCAACTCCGCGACCAGATTAAGGCACGAAGTGCGGAACTTGCAGACATCGCACGGAGAGTTGCAGCAATCGATGTGTTGAGTGGCTTGGCCGCACATGCTCGTGAGCGCTCCTGGATTCGACCCGAAATGTTGGATGACGAACGAATAGAGATTACAGCGGGACGACATCCCGTTCTCGAATCTATGGATGGTTTCGTCCCTAATGACATATCATTCGCTGAAAAGCGACGGTTTTTGCTCCTCACTGGACCGAACATGGGGGGTAAATCGACCTATCTTCGGCAAACTGCTCTAATCATGATTCTCGCACAAGCAGGGTCCTTCGTACCGGCAGGCAAGGCGAAATTAGGAATCGTTGATCGTGTATTTACACGCGTCGGCGCACATGACGATCTACGCAGAGGACGTTCGACTTTCATGGTAGAGATGATTGAAGTTGCACATATACTGCGTAGAGCGACTCCAAAGAGTCTCGTACTTCTAGATGAAATCGGACGTGGTACGTCTACATTTGATGGGTTAGCCATCGCTTGGTCAGTTACTGAAGACCTTGCCCGACGAACCGGTTGCCGTTCCCTGTTCGCAACACACTACCATCAACTCGTAGGATTAGAAGAAGAGGTTGAGGAATTAGTAAACATCCATGTCCAAGTCGCTGAAATAGACAACAGTATCCGGTTCCTCCATACTATCGCTGAAGGGCCATGCGATGATTCCTACGGAGTCCAAGTTGCCGCTCTGGCCGGGCTACCGGTACCGGTCATTGAACGTGCAAGAGATCTACTCATGTTCTTAGAACAGCAAGCAGAAGGAGCAAGGGCGGGAGAATCGGGGATCCCTCTTGCTCGACCAAAGGGCCAATCCTCACTATTTGGATGGATGTTGCCCAAGGGGGAAATTACCGAATCTTCGGAAGAAAAGATAGTTACCTCGCCTGAATCGATGATGAATTCAAGACAACGTGAACTCCTTGACCGACTTGCTACATTAGAACCCGATACCATGACACCTCGTGAAGCATTGGAAGCCCTATATGCGCTAAAAGCAGAAGAAAACAGAGGCGAAGTCCCCGATTGGGTCGAGGAGTGAACCAAATGGAACGCACTCCGATTATCCAACTTGATGAAGCAACAATTGGACGGATTGCTGCTGGTGAAGTCGTCGAAAGACCGGCTCAAGTCGTAAAGGAACTAGTGGAGAACAGTATTGATGCAGGATCAACACGAATCCGGGTTGTAATTGAGAACGGCGGATTTCAACGTATTCTCGTTGAAGATGACGGACATGGAATCCCTCCTGAAGAGTTACCACTTGCGATAAATCGTCACGCAACTAGTAAACTACGTAATTCCGATGACCTCGCATCCATCAACACCCTCGGTTTCCGAGGTGAAGCCCTTGCAGCTGTCGGCTCAGTTAGCAAACTAATCATTCGATCACGCCAAACAGGTGCAGATGGTTCAGTAATCGAAGTTGTAAACGGAACTGTTGGCAGTGTAGAACCAATTGGGATGGCAGATGGCACAAGTATCGAAGTTCGTGAAATCTTCGCTGCCGTGCCTGCGAGAATGGCCTTCCAACGACGCCCCACAACCGAAAGTGCAGCTGTAATGGATGTTGTCACCGCCTATACGCTGGCGCATCCGGAGGTAAACTTCAGCATCGAGGTTGACGGGAGAGCAACACTGACCTCGCCATCAGTCGAACAACCAGAGGATCGACTCTTCGATGTACTAGGTGGCATCTCTGAGCGCTTAATTCCACTCAAATCGCCCCAAGGTGACGATAAAGCACCAGGAGATGAGAGATGGAGAGGTTGGATTTCTCCTCCCTCCATGGATAGAGGGAGAACCGATGATATCCATATATTCGTGAACGATAGAGCTGTTGCCGCCACTGATTTTCTGCAATCAATTCGCAGAGGATACCATTCTCGATTAATGGTTGGACGTCATCCAATGTGTGTGTTGTTCCTAGATCTGCCTGCAGAAGAGGTGGATGTAAATGTGCATCCGACAAAGCGTGAAGTCCGGCTACGGAACTCGTGGCGAGTCCTAGAACGATTGGAACGAGCCATTGCACACACGCTACTAGACGTACCTACTGGCGCTCCATCCGCTCCGAATCAGCCACTAGGTGCTGTAGAAAGGATGCCCGAAACTAGTACTGAAACAAAAGAACGCATAGTTCCACCTCGAGTCCCGTCGGCCCAACCGTCTTGGATGAACGCTGCGACTTCCGTCCAGAGTAGATTCAGTCAACCAATATCTCCATCCGATTCCCAACACGAACGTCCGCGTCCGGTTTCAATTTCACCAGCCTCACAGGCGACTCTTCCAGGCATGGAATCAAGCCCAATCGCGCCAGCATTGTCAAGCGAAGAAAGACATCTCCACCGGCATTCAAATCATGGTGATCCGGTATCTCCAATGGATGAACCAACACGTAGCGGTCAAAAGACGAATGTACCTGTAATGGAACCTCTGGCACAATTTGCAGACACCTACATCTTAGCACAGGGTGGAGATGAACTATTCATCATTGATCAGCATGCACTCCATGAGCGGATTCGTTACGAACGCCTCCGTAACGAAATGACGTCGTGGGAGGCTCAAAATCTCATTTCTCCTCTTGAACTAGAACTGAGCCCATCACAGATACAGATTGTCGAAGGATATCGTGAAATATTGACAAAACTCGGTCTAGAATTCGATACTGAGGCTCAACATCTCTTGAGTGTACCAAGGCTCCTCATAGGAGATAAGCGCCTTCAGGGATTTATTCGAGACCTTCTCACAGACCTTTCTACCACTGAAGGGATGATGCTCGACAGTGTTGAACGCCTGCAAGATGATATCGCATTTATGCGATCTTGTCGAGGGGCAGTGAAAGCAAACCAACGATTAGAAATCGCTGAAATGCGTCGCCTCCTAGCAGATATGGGTACAATTGACAATCCATGGGCCTGTGTACACGGGCGACCTACCGTACTTCGAATAGGGGTCAAGGAAATGGATGACCATTTCGGACGTCTAGGATAACCATTCATGCTAAGTTTCAGCCGAACAGGCTTTGTGTGCGCATCCTTAGTGAGGAACGATGGAGGACGCCCCTGCAGGATATCGGGCTGTCCGCTGGCTGGCGAAGGAAGTCAGTGAGACATGGTTCAGAGAACATGGAGCCATAGAGACCGACCGGATCCCTGAGGGGAAAGGAGTTCTGTTTGCTGCATGGCATCCAGGTTCTCTCATCGATCCATTAGTGATGATCTCAACTTTGCCTGGACGGATTACGTTCATCGCCAAGCACACCCTATTCTCAGTGCCAATACTCGGCCGAATGATGAAAGCCGCTGGTGCGAGACCAATATACCGTTCTATAGATAAAGATAAGACATCTGGAGACCAGAAAAAAGGTAATCAGGCGGTAATCGAAACTGTAGCAGATATCCTTGTAGAAGGAGGAAATTGTGTGATTTTCCCCGAGGGGGTATCACATCTCTCTAGTCAACCAGAACGGGTCAAGACTGGACCAGCCCGTATGATATTGCTTGCACTACGACGTGCACGGAAAGAGGGTAAACCAGACCCATGCATCGTCCCTATCGGCTTACATTACTCTAATCCTAACCGGTTCAGAGAGAGGGCCTTAGTGGAGGTACATCCTGTGATGGATCTACCTCCTCTTCCAGAAGAGGTCGGAGCTCCTAATTCATCCAAGGAATCAATTGAGGAGTTTGGTATTGAGGAGGCTGCTGATCGCGCATGGGTAATCGCTGTTACAGAGGACCTAGGGGGAGAACTACAACGCACGAGTCATGGATTGGAGTCATGGGAAGACCGACGGCTACTTTGGAGAACTAGAGGGTTGCTTTCAGTCCACCGGAATAGGGCTATTGGAAGGACGAAAGCGGCCACCTTCGAAGAAGCGGTTCTTGGTGCACGGCGAATGCGTGCAGCATGGCTTCATCTATCAGAGAAATCGCCTGAGAAAGCACAACATCTGCGAACAAAGGTAGAGGACCACGCTCGATTAATGCAGTCCTATGGACTCGAGGAACACGAACTCTATGATCGAAACAAGAGACCTGGGTTCCTCGGAATGTTATCAGCAATGATACAATTCATCTGGTGTTGGGTCTGGATGCTTGGTCTAATCACTTGGAGTGCACTAATTGGTTCATACCCCCCATACAGGATTGCTGGGCCAATAGCGACCAAAGCGGCCATAGACGAGCCATATGCCCTCGGTACGAAGAAAATCGCAATTGCTGTCATGCTTCTTCCAATCTGGTGGTTCATCATATCCTTCCCTGTGGCTTGGCTCCTAGCGTCTAGTTCAAGTCCAATCTGGAATCTTCTAGGCCATGGAGTCCTTGGAACGCTCGAGAATTCGATAACATCGATACCATGGCCTTTACTCACATTCATCATAATGCCACTATGGGCTATTGGAGCACGCCTCCACCTTCGCTTATGGAGACGTAGTGTCAAAGCAGCTCACACTCTGAAACGGTGGTTCAGGCTGCGTAGCGGATCAATCCCGTGGAAGGAACTCTCAGATGTGCAGTTGAAACTTGCTGAGACCCTTGACGGCATCGGTGGCAACCTCGTACTTCCTGGTGATCCTGATTGGGAAGACCCCCCCACTGGAGAAGATGATCACACTATGGTCCGAATCAGAGCCGCTTGAATGAAGTCAAGAGATGACACGTTTGAGGAAATCCGGATCCGTGATTCCCCATACACCATTATCACCAACAGACCCCCCCACTTTCGTCGCAAGGCAAATTGCAGTCATCGAAAGTCGATGGTCTCCGTGAACATCCACAATTGAAGACGGTTCAACAGGAGATTGACTACCAACACATTGGATGCCATCCTCCATCTCCTCGATTTTGAGACCAAATTGTGAAAGAAGTTCGACAGTGCGTCGAATCCGATTTGACTCCTTATACCGTGCATGAGATGCGTTTCTAAGACGTCCGCCTGGGCCAATCGCCAGATAAGCCGCCAACGGTGGAAGAAGATCATTCGCATCCCTCAGATCAAGATCCAAGGGGTCATGCTGGGATGAAGTCATCAAATCAAGTAGGATTTCTGACCCTAGACCCTCATTCTCAGCAGGTAGACGAGGGATAGTGAGTTTCGCACCATGCAGGCGTGCGAAGAGTAGACCGAACGAAACTAAACTCATGTCACCTGGAATCTGCACATTATTGGGAGTTATTGGAGCCCATGATTCTAGATGGATGGAATCCATAGACGCATCCCAACGGTTCGATGAACCCGTTTCCTCCGCAATCCTGAAACTCAACTCCGCATGCCTGCGAGAAACAGCAGAACCATGAATTTCAACATCAACCGTAGCCGATATACGAGGCATAGCAAACAGGATTGAAGAAAGAGGTTGACTCGACATAGAAACATCGAGATTGATAGATGATGGTTTTAGAGGCCCTTTAACGAGGCATGGAAGTGAATTGGGCTCATTTAGATGACTGATTTCTGCACCAAGAGCAATGAGAGCTGCGGTCAATGTTGGAAGATGACGGCTACGCAGAGTACTGTCACCATCTACCATAATGGGAACATCGAAAGAGGAAGCATAGGGAAGAAGAAGTCGAAGTGCAGTTCCTGAATTTTCACAGTTTACCACAGCATCGGGCGCAATCAAGTCCTGTGCACCAACCCCTTCGACTACCCAAAAGTCAGGATTTCGAACGATTACGACACCCATATGTTCCAAACATTTAGCCATGGATTGGATGTCTGCACCAGGGGAACCGTTGAATCTAATCTCCGTAGTAGTTTTTGATATTGCAGACAATAATAGCCAACGAATCATATGGGATTTCGACGGAGCAAGATCCCATTCAATCGAATCAGTCGTTTTTGGCTCAATTCGGATTGTGGAGCCGTCTGAATGACCCTTCATGTCCGCGGCCATAAGACCAATTCACTTGGCCGATAGGCTTCATCCTTCGCTCGGAATCATGAGTTGACTATGGGTGGTAGAATAACCTGGCCGAGGTCAGCAGCACCCCGGGTTCCACTACCCAGGAAGAATAGACGGAAGGTCCAATCCCCGTCCTCAGAGCCAATAGCAGTTGCATTCACTATGAAATAATCACCCCGGTTTACGGTTAACCCTGCATCGCGATCTTGGAACGTCACGTTCGAACCAATGGCACCATAGACGTCAGCATCATTGACCATGCCTTCAATCATTGACGCATTGCTTGTCGAAGGAGGTATGATTTGGTACTTCACGGTCGCTGTTAGAAGTTCAGTAGACAAATCGGTAACTCGTACAACTTGGAACCCATTATCGAGCGACTGAGACGAAAGTTGGCTGTAGGGTATGCCCTTGTCAGGTACACGAACTGCGTCTTGTACCATCAGATAGATACCACTGGTTAGTAGAACTGTGATGGCAAGAAGAAGTACGGTAGCAATTACCGGACTTACTGCGCCACCCTCTTCCTCGGCTCGGTCCACATATCCTATGTACACCACATCGGACTTGAAGGTTCGGCGCATCAAGCGACACGCTCGACGGTCTCGGGAGTAATCGCTTCCTCTGGGGTTACTCTGAAAGTAATGAACGCAAGGTTCTCAGGAGCATTTCTGAAGCGGCGAATAACCATTCTAGTATCGAAATCGCTCCCCCTCATCCCTACTTCGAATTCCATGACAATGTCGCAGATAGCCATCAATTCACGCTCCGTTGACTTCTCAACAGCCTGATCGCTAACAGTCATAAGAAGCAAACCGCGATTCCTTTGTGCATGAGCCTGCATAATCCGAAGCATCGAGGTGACACGGGCCGGATCAAAGCGAGAATAAAAGAAATCCAGACTATCGATTACGGCTCTGAAGTATGGCCCCAAAGACGTGACTTGTGTGGCGAGATCCGTCAAGAAATCGTGGTTCTTTTGCTCGACGAAGCGCGTCTGTGCTAACTTCTGTATGTCGGACAAAGTGAAGCCCTCAATACGATATCTAGAGGCAGCAAGCTCCCGAGTTAGGACCTCCTTGTTGTACTCTTCGCCCATTGTTCTAACCCGAATATCCGTTGGCCAGTCATACTTTCTATAGACGGAAAGAATCTCGTTTGAGGTCTCAGAAGTTGATACCAAAATAGTATTCTCTGGATCCTCTGCGACGGATGCAAACTGTTTCGCGAAAAGGTCCATTCCAGCACCTGCATTTCCTGAGGCGAGGATGGAGAATCCACGGGGGATACTACCGGTATTAAGAGGAGTCCCAGTTAGGATACGATCGAACTTGACTGAACCAATTGAACCCATATCACCATAGTATTCTTCATCATCAGGATCGAAATTTATACTCATTCGAATCACCTTAATTGATTACCACTTGGCCGCGATCAATCAAGTCACTGCAGTACAAATCCATGTTCGCGAGAACACCTGCCGGCGTCTGGTCAGGGACGTTGACAATCAAGCTCAGAATCTGCCGATTCTGACAGGTATTGATGAAAGTGTGAAGATATTCAGCGAGAATTCGTTCCTCGTTGTAAATCGAAAGGGCATTAACAGAATCTAAGATGACGAAATTCTGTTGGCTACCTGAATTCTCAAGGTAGTGTAGAGATCTAAGTAGCATCGATTCCAACATAATGGGGCTGTCTACATATCCAATGTTAGGGTAAGGATTCTGAGTTCCACCAAGTATCCCTGGAGACACGCAGTCAATGAAATGGATTGGCGATACATCGAGGCCTATCGTGTTCATCATCTCGATTACGTTAGGAGCGGTCTTCGACGCCGTAATGTACACCCCCCCCATACCGAATCCTTGAATCAATGGCTGGAGCACTGAGGCGAGAACCATCTCAGAGTTACTGGTCCCAACACGAACTTGGACACTAGAGGTGGTAGTCACCTGACTGAGTTGCTCGGCTATGCCGGCATCGAACTCAATCAATCCGACACCCCCCACTTCAACATTGGAGTCAACATTACTCCGCTACGAGTGAGTTCAAGAGCATATTTCGCACGGCTATGATCAGTACCTCTCATCTTGACAACCTGAAGATATCGCAGTAGGTGACCCATTCGCTCTACATCACCTAGCACAATGATTCCGTCGGCGATTGCTTCCTCTACACCGAATGCAGATCGATGTGCAGTTCCACCTACAGAAGTAATCTCCGCGATTAAGAGGGTAGTGCAACCAAGTGTCGACAGCGACTTTCCAAGTTTGAATAAGAAATCCCTGATCAGTTGCTCATTGGGAACCTTGTAACAAAGTGACGTGACTGAATCAATGACCAGCCGCGTGACACCGATTGTGTTCACGATATCCGTGATAGCCTTCACCATTGCATCGATATCGTCTAGATTGAAAGTAGACTTGTCAAGACCAAGCCATGAAAACAAAACATCCATGTCAAAGACGTTAATCAGACCCTGGTCTACTGCTGACATGTCGAAAAAGGAGAACTGACGAACGTTCTCAAGGAGTTTTACTGAAGGCTCGGTCGCCGAAAAATGGGCGCATGCCTCGCCTGCCCTTGCCCCATTCATAAGGAACTCCATCCCGAGAGTTGTTTTCCCTGAACCACAAGTACCCGATACAAGAATCGCAGACCCGTAAGGGATTCCTCCGCGAAGAATCTCGTCTAACCCACGGATGCCTGTGACGCAACGGTCACGCTCGTAGGAGGGAGCACCAAGCATGGGTATCAAAACGTCTCACAACTAAGCCCGTTGATAAGTCCACGCACAACAGACGACTCATAGATTACCAGGTGAAGTGATATCTGATACTATCCAATCACCATCTACACTGAGTTTCGCCGAATACCCTGCTTCAAAATCCCAAGTACTGTCGTAGGCAATCGTATTGATACGCTGACTGAATGAGGAACCTGGTTCGTTGTAGGTTAGACGTAACGTGTCCGCAGAGTCATCAAGACCATCGATAAGGCCTCTACCGAGAACATAGGACGAACTCAAGTCGACAACTAAGCTAGCATTACCATGGTTCATCACGCTAGGATCACCGCTGAGAAGGATGAGTTGATTTCCCCCCAATGCATCGGTGCCAATCAGTGTGAAGAAACCATTTCGAGCCACACCCCACCCATTGAGATCTACTGCGAAGCCTCCTTCATTGTGAATCTCGATCCACTCAGGTTCTCCGAGTATGGCATGAGGTGAAAACTCAGTAATCATGAGTATGGGAGGAATGGATCCAGCATTGTGGACTTCAAGGCTGATTTCAATGATCTCGGCTCCCATCGGCATATTCCTGAACGAAGCCGCGCTGGTTGTCGCTGAGCTCCTAGGTGTGCCGTCAAGGAACAGAACTGTTCCGACCCGGTTTGATTCTGGGCTTTCAATGACCAGCACTGAAAGATTCACAGAAGCATAAGATGGGAAACCAAGACCCGCCTTCAGTTGGCCTTCAGTAAGATTCTGCAAGGCTTGTATTCTAAGTGGATCAATATGCCCATTTGAATCTACCAAGCCAGGCAACACATCAGAATCAAGAAGTGTGCTAGCGTTGAGTAAATGCCAATCCGAAGTACTGTTGGCAGTATCGCGAACCCCGCTATCCAAAGGCACTGCCCACCCTTCTGAGGATGTAAGGCGCATTAGCCCATCAGCGGCATGTTCGTCTAAGCGGTCCACCATCGGTTCGTTAGGACCCAGAGTGAGACGTGTTAGGCTTAGGAAAGCCGAGACAATGACAAGGAATAGAACGAAGGCGGAAAGGAACTCTATGACTGCAGTGAGGGCTTGATCATCTCGACGCATATCCCTCCGCATACCATGGTGTTCATCCAAGAGGAAATGAACCCTTTCTCCTTACTTACTTGGAGATGTGCAAGAATATCACATTCGACCGGTTCCGGCACGCCCGAAGGGCGTTGATTATTTACCATACGAACGGCCATGAATGAATCATGTCGGGCACATCTGCAGCCCCAATGTCGCTGCGGACGAGGATGGTCCCCCTAGTCCTCCTTCTATTCATCACGTCCACCATCCCTCTATCTCCTGCTGTCGATGCGACCGCTTCAAGGAACCTCCAAGACTTCCAAATTGTCGCACCAGTCGAACCATTCATCAACGGATCCTATGACCTATGGGAGACGCAATCCTTGATTGTCGACGTGCGAAACAATGCCTCCACTCCAATCGGCGGAAGGCAACTCAAAGTTAGCGTCTGCGCCGGCGACCATACTGCTGGCAATGCCTGCCCTAGCCAAGTATCTGGTTTCCCCAAAACGATTTTCCTCCCTACACTACAGCCTGATGAAACCTATACTGCTGAGTTTAGCGGTGGCGTCTACACAGGCAATCTACAAAATCAGACCTATACCGTCATCTACGAATTCAGTTCAGCAGATATACGGCCCGAAGACGATCGTATTGCCTATGTGTTCCACCGAGTAACCCCCCTCAAAGACATCGCCTACCTCTCCAACAATGCAGATACAACATACAACTCGGGTACCGAATACCCACTTTCAGCCACTGCGAGCACTGGCCAATTCTCCTCTGGTGATCAAGCAGAACTAGGTTGGACGCTTAGTCAAATCGGCGCCCAGGTCGGCGAACAGAACGATTGTATCAGAATTGGACCCGGTGATCAACCACCCGATACTGGAACAAACCCAGATGATGCACCCCCCTACATCAGCACAGAATTAACTTCAAGCAATGATTGGATAAACCTCAATGTCAACGCCACAGGACTACAAATTGGTGAGACATATTCGATATCTTGGGAAACTCGGCAAAACAACGTCATCAATTCAACCAATAGTGGGGAGTCAGAGTGGATAGCCGCATCTCCTGAAGAAAACTTCAGCCTTGAATTTGAGGACCTCGATGATGGCGTCCATTGCATAACTACGACAATCGCCATCCCAATCCTATTCATCGAAGAGCAGAGTAACTCAATTCAAATCAATGGATTCAGTACCTCCACAACCTTCGAGGCAGCCCCAATTACATTCCCCAACACGGGGCATTTCTCTATCGAGTTCTGGTTCAATTCACCTCTCGACCCAAACGAATGGAACGATCGTAGTGACCCGTTTGAGGTAATCGTGAGCGACGATGTCGACATCACGATACTCTCGGTCCGGCCCGCTAGAGGTGACGATACTGTTGTCCAGATTGGATTCGATAACTATGCACTTTACCCATACGGTGACGATTCACTAGAAGTCAAGTTCAGGAACGATGGAGACATGATCTGGAACTCGACCTTGAGCCTCGAAGTTCTAGATTCATTAGACAGTTCACCAATCCAAGGATACCCAGCATCCTGCACCCGTATGCTAATGCCACAAGATGAAGGGACCTGCGTATTCAATCTCCCAATCCTAGGCCAGTATATTGTGAACGCAAGTGCGACTGGTGGCCCCACCGAGGTTGACCCTGCAAACAACTACCTTGAGACGCAAATCACAGTCAATCAGACTGTTTCAGGTGCCTACGTAGCCGTTCCAGCAATAGATGGAATGCTGTTTGAGACAGGCGAAATCATCCAACTCGTCGCCGGATTAGCTCCTAATGCACCTCTGCCGGTAAACTACACGTGGAAGATTGATTACACAGAGGTTATCGCTCAAGGACGTGTTGCTAATGTCACACTTCCAATGGGTAATCACGTTGTCACTCTCCATGTTCGCCACGGATTGATGGACGAATCCGATTTTGATGAAGTTGGCATCCGGCACATCCGTGTCCTCAATCGAATCAACTTCGATGCACTTCCGATCATCACGGAAGGTGAAGCTGTCTCGATTGAAGAGATGGAGTTTGAGTTACTCGGCACCGCATTCCCACCAACAGTTGTTCACGCAGCAGCAGTCAATATTGGTAAGACACCTCTCCGATCCCTTGACTACCGTTTGGTACCGACTGACGGAGATGTGCTGAATGTCGACTACATCGATGTCTGGGGCAATATCAGCCAACTCATCCCATCCAGTGTCGACCCAAGCAGTGTTCAAGCGATGCATATCATCGATGGAGCGGCAGGTATCCTTACACCTCTAGGTGAGGGTGAATCCTTTGAGTCCTACAGCACTAACAACACATTCCACCTCCGAACCCTCACGAAAGCAAATGTTTCCATGATGTTAATCGGGGATATGGCGCCTGTCAATGTGACTCCAATGAACTTCAGAACGCAACAATTAGAGGGCGGACAGATTGAACTTATGTGGGAATCCGAGGGGCCAATCAATGACCCATACTTCGGTGGATGGAAGGTCTACAAACGATCTGAATTCCCATTCCGTTGGCCCTATGATAGCGAGAGTGACTTTGAGAATACAGTATCACAAAACTGGGTAACCGACTTATCAGGTGAAACAACCTCTTGGATTGATCCGAACCCCCTACCAGAAGGCATCTGCGCGAGCTACATCCTCGCAGCGGTCGACCACCAAGGAGAAGTGGATTATACACACGGCAATGTGACAGGTTGGCAAGAAGTAGGCAATCCCGACCTCCAATGTGGAGATTCGATGGCACCAGGTGCAGAGATGTTGGATGTGCGTGCTGTCCTCACATACAACAGTACCTCAGACGTACACATTGTGACACTCACTTGGACATACCCAGAACTTCCTGATCAAGACGATGATGGGGTCCCAGACGGAGGGAACATCACTTGGACCCTATACCGAACTCAGAACATCCCTGAGGCAGTAACTCACCTAGATCCAATAATGACTGGGATATCTGGTGAAGCATACTCTACAGGATCCTTCGTCGAGGAGCAGGCAACAGGTGTCAATGGACTCTCTATCGGTCAGACTTACCACTATATCTTGGTGCCATCAGATATTGTCGGAAACACTGACGGCGTCGTCAGAGATGACAATGTAGCTTCAATTCACATCACTGATATGTTCTGGGATGCAAACCCTCACCTTATCCCAGAGTCAATAGTTCCAGAAAAGAACCACGATAATGACTGGGTTAACAGCCTCCTCAGCGAGGTCAATGATCCCAACTTCCAAACTGCTGCGATTGTCGCAATTGTGGTAATCGCAATCAATATGGTAGCCGTGCCAATTGTAATCAATCGGAATCGGAAAATCCGACGCCGCTTGAAATTCCTACTTGAGAAAGGCAGAGGTGCATCCGCTAATGAGGAAGAGGATGACCTCTCCGAATTCTTTGGATAATGGCGCGACAGGAGGGATTCGAACCCTCGAGGTGAAACACCACTGGATTAGCAATCCAGCGCAATGGCCAGGCTATGCGACTGCCGCAGTGTCTCGTCCACCCATGGGGCCGGCTTAAGAGAAGCGGTAGTTACTCTTCTTCCGATGGATCAATGGTTGCCTTTTCGGTAATCATTTGTTCAACTAAATCGGATGGCATGCGTGCGCTGTAGATTAATTCATCAATGAAGCCGGATTTCTCGTTATTGCGCAATTCCATTACACGTGTACCTTTCGAAGAACGACCTGATGTCTCCTTAGTTTGTGATGCAGAGATGCGAATTACAACTCCTTTCCCTGAAAGAAGGAACAATTGATCTTCTAAATCGGGGATTTGATGGACTCTTGCTATTGAATCGCCTTCGTTGAGATTCATTGTTTTGACTCCAGACCCACCTCTATTCTTAGCTAACCGATAACCATCAGTCCCCATCTTTTGTTTTCCTTCAGAATCCAAAATTGGTTCGCTATCTTTCATCAATGGGACTGAATCTCCAGTTCCAATCCGGGTACGTTTCCCCATGCCCTGTTTCGATAAAGTTAGAACATTTGTATTCTCATCATTCGTAATAATCATCCCCACTAAAGATGCATCATCTTTCAATTTCAATCCGCGGACTCCACTAGATACCCTACCTTGTGAATTAACTGCATTAAGCATGAAACGGGTGGCTAATCCGTTACTTGAAACCATCACCACATTATCTTCATCAGTGCCAGATCTTACAGAGATTAACTCATCATTTTCAGCCAGGTTGATTGCTTTCTTTCCATTGCGATTAATCTTGATGTAATGTGAAAGAAGACTCTTTTTGATAATGCCTTTACGAGTTGCAAATGCCAAGTAATTATCTCCTGGTTCCTCAATCAATTCTTTGCTTAAAGGAACAATTGAAACAACCGTTTCATCATCTTTTAACCCAACAATATTTCGAATATGGCCACCCCTACTTGTTCTAGAACCTCGTGGAGTTTCCCATGCCTTTAGGCCATATACTCGCCCCTCAATGTAAGGGACTTCCGTTTCGTTACCCTCTTTGTCTTTCACTTTCTTAATAGCAGGCCTATTTGTGAAAATTAGTAATCTATCCTTACTAAAACAAGTTAGCAAAGTGGTTGGGAAATCTTCATTTTTGGTTTGAACACCTTTCATCCCCTTCCCACCTCTATTCTGCATTCTGAAAGATTCAGCAGGCAAATGTCGAATGTAATTATCATTGGTTAGTGTGATTACGATTGCTCGTTCTTCGACCAGGTCTTCACGATCCATGGATAATGGCATTGGGTCAATGTCTGATCTGCGCTCATCACCGTGCTTTTCGACCATTTCATTGAGTTCTTGAATGAGAATATCGAGCCGACGGGATTTTGACGCAATAATTTCCATAAGATCGGCAATCTTGATTTTTAATTCAGTATGTTCATTCTCTACCTTTTCGACATCAAGTCGGCTAAGTTGATACAAACGGCGTTCAGCAATTGCTTTTGCTTGAGGCTCAGTGAAGTCAAATGGAGCAATTCCTGACATCGTTTCATTGCCCTGTAATACTGCTTCGAATTGCTCTCTACTGGAACTTGCTTTACCTACAGTAATTACATCATCAATACGTTCCTGTGCTTTGACTAGGCCTTCAAGAATATGCGCTCTAGCTTCAGCCTTATCTAGTTCGAATTTTGCCCTCTTCTCGATGATAGATTCTCTATGCTCAACATACGTATTGATCATCACTGGAAGAGTAAGTAGAACTGGCCTTCCATCCAATATACCCATCATATTTGCAGAATATGATTCTTGTAAACGGCTGGACTTGAATAACTGATTGAGAACTGCATGAGGGTCCGCATTATTTTTCACTTCAATTACTACACGTATTCCTTCCTTGGAAGATTCATCACGGATATCTCTGATGCCAACTATTGTCCCCTTGGTAACTGATTCAGCAATGTGTACAAGCATATCCGCCTTTTTCACTTGATATGGAATTTCATGGATAACAATCTTCTTTCCGTTTGAATCATCGTAAACATCGCACTTGGAACGTACATGGAATCTGCCCTTGCCATGTTTGTACATA